>QWCZ01000162.1_pt1 | contig 90049 bp, 67 predicted proteins | sample 1972651 | NCBI WGS metagenome assembly QWCZ01 (sample SAMN09866695, study PRJNA288562) | Human oral metagenome isolate pre1_saliva, whole genome shotgun sequencing... | isolation source: mouth | host: Homo sapiens | place: USA: California
GATGCGCTGCAAGGCTTGGTCGAGATGGCGAGCGAAAGCTGCTACATCCTCTGGAGCACGACGGAATTCGATGACCCACTGGTGGCGACATTTGCCTTCAGCATCCATAAACACTGGGGCTGCGGTGTATTCGCTCACTTCTGCTCCCGTGGCTTCGCAGGCAGCTTTGAGACCTTGTTCGGCATTGTCCACCATGAGTTCTTCACCAAAGGCATTGATGAAACTCTTGGTACGACCAGAGATGATGAACTTCCAAGGGCGCACTTGGGTGAAGCGCACGGTGTCGCCGATTTGATAACGCCAAAGACCACACGAAGTGGTGATGACGAGGGCATAGTTGCGACCGGCTTCTACTTCCCAGATGGGGAGAATGGTGGGATTGTCGCAGCCGACTTCTTCGAGAGGGATAAATTCATAGAACACATCATAGTCGAGCATGAATTCCATGGCTTTGTCCGAGGGGTCGGTTTGTAGTCCGAAGAATCCTTCCGAAGCATTGTAGGTTTCCATGTAGTGCATCTTGTCGGAAGGGATGAGGCGCAGGTATTGTTCGCGGTAGGGGGTGAAAGCCACTCCACCGTGGAAGAATACTTCTAGGTTGGGCCACACCTCGGTGAGATCTTTGGCACCCGAAATCTCCATCAAGCGCATGAGCACTGCCATCATCCACGAGGGTACACCAGCTATAGAGGTAACGTTGGCGCGGAGAGTTTCTTGTGCAATGAGGTCGCGCTTTTGCTCAAAATCTTCCAAAAGTGCCACGCGCTTGGAGGGCACGCGAAACAGACGCACGAAGGGTGAGGCATTTTCGTTGAGAATCGCGCTCAAATCTCCCACACGCGAAGTGGTAGAATCGTAGTTGGGTTGGTGACTACCTCCAAGAATGAGCGATTTACCCGTGAAGAGTCGACTCTCGGGATTGTGGTGCAGATAGAGTGCGACAGAATCTCGACCACCAGCATAGTGCAGTTGTTGGAGTCCTTGGTTGCTGACAGGGATAAACTTGCTCTTGTCGTTCGTAGTACCAGAAGATTTAGCATACCAGCGCACTTTTCCTTGCCAGAGGATGTTAGACTCTCCGTGGCGCATGCGGTCGATGTCGGTTTTCAGACTCTCATAGTCGTTGAGGGGGACGCGCTGTGCAAAACTCTCATAGGAGGTGATGGAACTGAAATCGTGACGTTCGCCAAAGGCGGTGTGTGTGGCTTGACGAATCAAGCGTGCCAACACTTGGCGTTGCAGCATTTCTCCTTGTTCGGGATAGGACTGTATGGTGCGCACGCGATGGGCGAAGAAGCGACGAACGAGAGGGGTGAGATTCATTGAAGCAAGAGTTTAGGAGAAGTGGGAGAAGACGGGCGAAGCACTACAGATGAGTGTCTGTGGTGCTGCCGAGGGTAGCTCGCGATTGGATTAGGATTTCACGAGAAGATGGTGCAGCACGTGGTAGTCTTCGGGATAGGTGAGTTTGATGTTGCTTTGTTCGCCTTCCACCAAGGCAATTTCGACATTGGGAAGATAACGAAACACCACACCGCAGTCGTCTGTAGCTTGAAAGTTGGGATCGGTGAGGGCAACATCATAGGCGTGTTGTAGGGTGTCAGCCTGAAACCCTTGTGGAGTTTGCACACGGCGGAAACGAGCGCGCGAAGGCATGGCTGCTGTGGTGCCGTTTTCGTCTATTTCCAACAAGGTGTCTGTCACTGGTACTACGAGATTGACGGCAGCGTGTGTGTCGAGCGCAGTGCAAACGCGCTCAATCACGGCTTGACTTACAGCTGGTCGCACTGCATCGTGGATGAGAATGCGGAGCTGCTCCAAGGGTAGGTCGGTGACTTGCTCTAGTGCGCGCAGTGCATTGAGGGTAGAGTCCTGTCGCTCTGCCCCTCCTGCCACCACTGCACGGAGTTTGGGGTGCTGAGATGGGGGAAGGAGTTGACGCACCTCATCGAGATGCTGAGGATGCGAGACGACCACCACGGCATCTATGTGCGGTGATTGCTCAAAAGCGGCAAGACTATGCTCTAAGACGGTGCGTTCTCCGATGCGAACGAACTGTTTGGGACAGTCTGCTCCGTAGCGATGACCCGAACCTCCGGCAAGGAGAATGGCTAGATTTCTAGGAGCTCTAGCATCTCTAGTTTTCTAGGGCAGCTAAGTCTAGGCTTGTGTGAAGACGTGCTGATAAATCACGGGGGTAGCTCCAGCGTTTTGGTGAATGTAGTCGCCTGCTGCGCTTCCAGCTTGGGTGATGTGCGCAGGATTTTCCAAGAAGTCATCCATAATGACGGAGAAATCCTCAGCGTTCTTGATGCTTTTACATCCTCCATTAGCGATGAGTGCCACAGCTTCTGCAAATCGTTGGTGATTGGGACCGATGATGACAGGAATGCCGTAGACAGCTGCCTCGGGCACGTTGTGGATGCCTACACCAAAGCCACCACCCACATAAGCCACTGTGGCATAGCGGTAGATCGATGAGAGCAATCCGTAGCCATCTATGATGAGTACGCGGTAATCGTCCACATTTTCCAATGTCGCTTGCGAATAACGCAGAGCAGGAGTGGTGAGTTTTTGTTCGTAGAAGAATATCTTCATCGGGTTGCCATGAACTTCCTGCCACCAGTACAAAGGGTTGTGAAGTATTGCCATCTGTGGGACGTATGAATTGTTCCACGATGGGGAGTGGTTTGGCGGCGTTGCGAATGTCAATGACACGATCGAAGCGCGTGTCTCCTACGATGGTCACATTGTCTTGCACACCGATGGTGCGAAGGAGTTCGACAGAGCGTTCATTCTGGACGAAAAAGTGCGTGATGCGGCGTAGACAACGGGCATATTTGCGACCATACCAGCGGAAAAAGATTTGACCAGGGCGAAAAATGCTGCTCACGCTGTAGATCGGGATAGACTTCTTGGAGAGGACGTCGATGTAGTTGCGCCAAAACTCATATTTAATGAAGAATGCCATCTCAGGGCGCGCCCATTTGATGAAACGTCTCGCAGCGGTGGGGCTGTCGAAGGGAAGATAGCACACCACGTCAGCTCCTTTGTAGTCTTTGCGCACTTCATAGCCAGAAGGCGAAAAGAAGGTGAGGAGAATCTTGCGCGAGGGTTGTTCACGGCGTAGGCGTTCGATGAGGGGGAGTCCTTGTTCAAACTCTCCCAAAGATGCGGCATGAAACCACACATATCGTGCAGTAGGGTCGATTTTCTCACGGAGGATGCGCCAAGTGTCGCGCTGTCCACGCACCATAGCGCGCGCCTTGCGGTGACCAAGGGCCGCCACAAGGCGCACAAGAAGGGCGTAGAGATAAATACCTAAGCTATACATGCAGTGTTATCCCAATTGTTCGATGGCAAAACGCAGACGGCGCAGCGTTTCTTCTTTGCCAAGGAATGCTGAAAGTTCGTACATATCGGGACCTTTACCAGTGCCAACGAGGGCTACACGCCAAGCATTCCAGGGTTTTACGCCTTCTGCTTCGCACCAAGGATCGATGGCTGCCTTTTGACTGTCGGCAGAAAAATCGGTGAGTGCTTCGAGACGTTCTGCCACTTGTGCCATGACAGTTGCACTGTCTTCTTTCCAGTTTTTACGAACGAATTTATCTTCCTTGTCGAAGGTGGTAGGAGCGAGGAAGCAGAAGTCGCAGAGCGGCCAGAGATCAGCCACAAAGCTCACATTGCGTTTCTTGGTTTGTCCACTTTGTGCATCGATGTACTCAATGTTCTTGGTCTTGAGCATCTCAATCACAGCAGCAGCTTGCTCCGCAGAAGCGGTGATGTTGTGCTGAGCAAGGATGTCTACCAACTGAGGAGCGAGGGTTTCGGCAGGAGCTGCGAGCAGATACTCGCGATTGAACCACCAACCCTTCACGTAGTCAAACTTAGCACCTGCTTTGGAGCACTTGCTGAGGTCGAATTTCTCAATCAATTCGTCCATAGAAAGGATTTCCTGATCATCACCAGGATTCCAACCGAGGAGGGCAAGGAAGTTGACCACGGCTTGTGGGAGATAACCACTTTCGCGATAGCCACTGCTCACTGTGCCATCGGCAGCATGCCACTCAAGGGGGAAGACGGGGAAGCCCAATTTGTCGCCATCACGCTTAGAGAGCTTACCATTGCCGGTGGGCTTTAAGAGGAGGGGAAGGTGAGCAAAGCGGGGCATGGTGTCTTCCCATCCGAAAGCGCGATAGAGCAGCACATGGAGTGGAGCAGAAGGCAACCACTCTTCACCACGAATCACGTGAGAGATGTCCATCAAGTGGTCATCTACGATGTTCGCCAAGTGATAGGTGGGGAGCTGGTCTGCGCTTTTGTAGAGCACTTTGTCGTCGAGAATCGTGGAATTGATGACCACATCACCGCGAATCAAGTCGTCTACATGTACATCTTCGCCAGGTTGGATTTTGAAACGTACCACATATTGGTCGCCACGTGCAATGCGTTGTTCCACCTCTTCTGCAGAAAGGGTGAGAGAATTGCACATGTTGCCACGTGTGGAAGCATCATATTGGAAGTTAGCTGTGGCTTCGCGAGCTGCATTGAGGTCTTCGGGAGAGTCGAAAGCGATGTATGCCTTGTCCTCAGCAAGGAGTTGATCTACGTATTTCTTGTAGATTTCTCGACGTTCACTCTGACGGTAGGGACCTTTGTCGCCACCGAAGCTCACGCCTTCATCGAATTGGATGCCGAGCCATTTGAAAGATTCAATGATGTAGTCCTCAGCTCCTGGCACAAAACGCGCGGAGTCGGTGTCTTCGATGCGGAACACGAGGTCGCCACCATGTTGGCGAGCGAAGAGATAGTTGTAGAGCGCGGTGCGAACGCCGCCGATGTGTAGAGGACCTGTGGGGCTGGGTGCGAAGCGCACGCGTACTTTTCTTTCAGACATATTGAGGTGTGATATGTATATGTTGATGTGTGATGAGTCAGATAGAACAATGATGGAGAGAAATCTGTGCAGCATTGGTGCAGTATCTCTGCTTATCAATGTCTTGCTGTGACTTTGTGGGAGATTTCTATTATTGCAGCAAGCGTTTGGTGAGCACCTGCACAGGTATCCAAACTGAGAGGAAACCCACTCCGATGACGGTCGCCAAGATGAGAGCGATGTCGGTGAGATGCACGCTGACGGGATAGGCAGGAATGATGAAATTCTGTCCGCTTCCAAACTTGATGATCCCGTATTCTTGTTGTAGCCAGCAGAGTCCTCCGCCAAGTGCTAAACCAAGTAAGGCTCCGAGGGTGGAGATGAACATGCCTTCGCGGACGAAAATTCCCCGGATTCGGCTGTGAGAGAGTCCTAGGTGACGCAAGGTCTCAGCATCATCGCGTTTCTCTATGATGAGCATGGAGAGCGAAGAGATGATGTTGAAACAAGCAATGAGGACAATGAAGGTGAGAAAGACATAAGCGATGAGTTTCTCCACGTTCATGATGTTGAACACGTCGGCTTGTTGCTCCATGCGATCGAGCACCTTGTAGCGATTGCCCACAATGTGGCGCAATTCCTCCTTCACAGCTTGGAGGTCTGCATTGGGCTTTAATTTTAGTTCGAGCGACGAGAGCTGACCTGGCTTTTCAAAGAGATCTTCAGCAAAGGTTTTGGAAGTGAGAATGTAGCTTTCGTCATATTTTCGCTGATTCACATTGAACGCCATCCCACTGCTGTGGAGGTCTTGCACCGAGAAGGACTCGATGGGGTTGGCAAGATTGATGCGCTCACCGTCATGTGGGGCGCAAATCTGGAGTTGTTCAAAATCGAGTGTGCCAATTTGCTGTGCTAGTCCTTGACCCAGCACCCCATATTCCACGCCGGCAGCGGAGAGGACAAAAGGTTTGCGCTTCGGATTGACTAAGATGGAGCGGATAGCAGTGACTTTCTCAAAATTTTTGTCGACACCTTTGATGTAGACCACCAAAGGGTGACCGCGAAAGAGAATGAGCGCATTCTGTTCGAGCGTGGCACTGCTAGCTGCCACGGCAGGATGTTGCTGTACTTTTTGAAGCACCATGTCGTCCTCTGGTGCATATTTGCCCGTAGAGGGTACTACCACAATCTGGGGATCGAAGGTGGTGTAGAGACTTCCGATGAGATCGCGAAAACCATTGAACACGCTGAGCGTGCACACCATGGCAGCTGTCGCCACTACAATTCCCCCCACGGCAATCGCCGAGATGAGGTTGATGGCGTTGTGACTCTTCTTGGAGAAGAGATAGCGGAGAGCAATGATGTTGGTGAGTGACATGGATGAAATCGCTTGTGATGCGCTGAAAAGCTGGCTATTGAGCAGCGTGGCACTAGTTTCTAGCCTTGATGTACGGATGATTTCCTACGACTGTCCTACGCTGAGTAGGGATCGGCACAACTTATTGTTGCAAGAGTCGGTCGATGTTTTCGAGATAGTCCAAGCTATCGTCTACGAAGAACTTGAGTTCGGGGATGATGCGGAGCTGATGGCGCACGCGTTTGCCGAGTTCAAATCGAATGGCTGGGACATTGCCGTTGATGTTTGCCACAATCTCTTCGCTGCGCTCCGAGGGGAAGACGCTGAGATAGGCGCGGCAGATGCTCATGTCGGGGCTAATGTAGCACTTGCTCACTGAAACAAGCGTGCCTGCCATAGATTTAGTTTGTAAAAGGAAGATTTCGCTCAGCTCTTTCTGAAGCAGTCGCGATATTTTTTGTTGTCTTGTAGATTCCATGAGAATATGATTGATAGTATATGGAAGGAACGGGAAACGATGGCAGAGAATTGAGTGGAAACTTCGCGATAAGTTTTATCCTTAGCGCAATTACCGTGCATGGCGTGTGTGATGTTTGTACACTCAATGGGGAAATGCCTCGTGTGCTTTGTCCAATTCGATTCGCTGCAGATTAGTCGCTCACCTTGCGAATGAGGGAGAGTCCATCACGAAGGGGAAGAATGAGAGTTTCCACTCGTGAATCAGCTGCCATCTTGTCGTTGAAGGTGCGAATGCCTTCGGTTTGCGCGTCGTTGCGTTCGGCTTCTACCACATGTCCATCCCAAAGGGTGTTGTCGGCTAATAGGAAACCTCCTACTCGCATCATGGGGAAGAGAAGGTCGAAATAAGCACAATAGTCGCGCTTGTTGGCATCGATGAATGCTAAATCTATGGTGAGATGGAGTGGTGGGAGGAGTTTTTCAACTTCTCCGATGTGGAAGTGGATGTCAACGTTGGAAGACCAAGGTGAGTTTTCTAGCCATGGGCGCGTGAAATCCTCTTGTTCGTCATTGATCTCAAAGGTGTGGAGCACACTTCCTTGCGGCATACCAGCTGCCATCGACAGGGCAGAATAGCCAGAATACGTGCCAATCTCTACAACAGTCTGAGGTTGGTGCATCTGGCAGAGCATGGTGAGCAAACGTCCTTGGAGTGGACCACTCGCCATGCGCGGACGAATGAGCTGCGTGTGCGTGGCGCGATAGAGTTGATAGAGATAGGGGTGCGCTGCTGAGGTGTGACTCGCTACGTAATCGTCGAGAGCTTCGTTGACGTTGGACATGAGGTGAGGACTTTGATGGGTGTCAGCATTGCAGTTGTGTCTTGAATAGACACAGAGCGTGCGATTGTGCTGCGCCTTTCTTTTACAATCGAATGCAATAGACGTTGGTTTCTCTGCGCTCAAAGCCTTCCGACACATAGAGTGCATTGGCTGCCACGCGTTCTGGTCGGGAGGTGAGGTGGAGTGTGATGGCGCGGTGCTCAGCAGCGAGGTCTTTGGCAGCGCGGATGAGGCGACGTCCCAAGCCTTTGCCCCGATGCAATTCATCGACCACTACGTCCTCCACATAGGCTTTTGTGCCAGTGGGAGTGTACATCATGCACAGCGTAGCCATTCCCACCACCAGCATTTCGCCCGAACGATTGGCGTGCACCAAAATGAGATGGACATCGGGATGGTGAACGATGCGTTCCAGTGAAGCCCAGTCGAGTTTTCTACCTGGAGTGAGTTGTGGTAACAGATGATTGATACTGTCTAGATCAGAGAGTGATGGCTCTGAGGGGAAAGCCAAATGATAATCTGGGGTGAGCTTATCGAGCAGTTGGCGGAAGGTTCCACCACCTTCGCCTGCGTATTCGCCATCAGGGTCAATTTCGACAAGGGGACGCAACACAAAGTCGCGTTCTGCCAAGCGAGGGTGGGGAAGTTCTAAATCGCGGTTGTGAATGTGGTGATCACCATATTGCAACAAATCGATGTCGATGGGACGATCAAAGTGCTCCCCTCCTTCACTCTTGCGCTCACGTCCGAGTTGTCGTTCGATACGTTTGGCAATTTGGAGGATGCGTCCAGGAGAGAGTTTTGTGTCGAAGATGGCAACAGCGTTGAGGAAGGCGTTGTCGGTGAGCATGTCCACGGGAGCTGTTTCGATGAGAGAGGAACAGCGGACAAGGGGTCCCACTTGCTGCGACATCAGTTGCACAGCTTGGTGAATGTTCTCCTCGCGGTCGCCAAGGTTGGCACCAAAGGCGATGTGTATGTGCATAGAAACCGATGAGTTTTTAATCAACAATGAGCATGACGTCGCCGAAGGTGCCGAAGCGATAGTCTTCTTTCAAAGCCACTTCGTAGGCATTCATCACGTGTTCGTAGCCACCAAAGGCTGCCGTGAGCATGAGGAGTGTGGACTCAGGCATGTGGAAGTTGGAGAACATAGCGTCAGCCACCGAGAAATCGTAGGGAGGGAAGATAAACTTGCTCGTCCAGCCTTCAAATTCTTTGATGCGACCTTCTGTGCTCACACTAGCTTCAAGGGCACGTTGCACGGTAGTTCCTACGGCGCAAATCTTGCGTCCCTTTTCCTTTGCGGTATTGACCATCTCACAGCACTCCTTGCGCACGAACATTTGCTCGCTGTACATCTTGTGTTTGGTGAGATCTTCCACGTCAGTCTGGGTGAAGTTGCCCAAACCACAGTGGAGGGTGACGAAAGCAGATTCGATGCCCTTGATCTCCATGCGCTTCATCATATTCTTGCTGAAGTGCAAGCCTGCAGTGGGAGCGGTGACCGCGCCTTCGTGTTTGGCGAAGATGCATTGGAAACGTTCCAAGTCTTCGGGTTCAGAAGGACGCTTGATGATTTCATGAGGAATGGGAGCTTCGCCAAGTGCATAAAGTTGTTGGCGGAACTCATCGTGATCACCATCGTAGAGGAATCGCAAGGTGCGACCGCGGCTTGTGGTGTTGTCGATAACTTCAGCCACGATGGAGTTGTCTTCTCCAAAGTAGAGCTTATTGCCAATACGGATTTTACGCGCAGGATCTACGAGTACGTCCCAAAGACGAAGGTCGCGGTTGAGTTCGCGTAGGAGAAACACTTCGATGCGGGCACCCGTCTTCTCCTTATTGCCGTAAAGGCGAGCAGGAAAGACCTTGGTGTCGTTGAACACGAAGACATCTTCTTCATCGAAATACTCCAAGAAATCTTTGAACTCACGGTGTTCAATTTCCCCCGTCTTGCGATGGAGCACTAGCATACGGCAGTCATCGCGATGGGGAGCAGGGTATTCTGCAATCTTCTCTTGAGGGAGCTTATACTTGAATTGAGACAGTTTCATAAGTGAGATATAATTGGGGGTATGAGAAGTGCGGCACTCTCGTCATTGCTGTGGGCAGTGGGTGCACTTCTAGATGAAGAATTTTATTGAGGAAGTTCGGTTTCTATGGTTTGCTGTGCTAGCCAACCTTCGAAATCGTCGAGTTGCATGCAGTCTTCCACGCGGAAGTCGCCCACGCGAGTGCGTCGAAGCGAGGTGAGATGAGCACCACTGCCGAGGGCTTCGCCGATGTCGCGTGCCAATGCACGGATGTAAGTGCCTTTGGAACAGACCACACGGATGGTCAAGAACTTTTCTGCACCTGCCAAGGCACAATCCAAGAGTTCGAGTTCGTCGATGCGCAAGAGCTTGGGTTTGAGTTCCACTTCCTTACCTTTGCGAGCCAAATCGTAAGCGCGCTTGCCGTCAACTTTAACGGCGGAGAAAGCAGGAGGAGTTTGCCAAATGTCACCGATGAACTTCTTGAGTTGGGTTTCCACTAATTGGTGGTCGATGTGGCAAGTGGCGTAAGTGTGGTCTATAGGATGCTCAAGATCAAAACTAGGAGTGGTAGCTCCCAATCGGAGCGTTGCGATATATTCTTTCACGCCAGCTTGCAACGTGTCGATTTGTTTGGTGGCACGTCCTGTGCACACCACCATCACGCCAGAGGCAAGTGGATCGAGAGTGCCCGCATGTCCCACTTTAATTTTCACTCCACCCATGGCGCGAGTGAGCAACCAGCGCACTTTTGCCACCAGTTGGAAAGAAGTCAGCCCGAGTGGCTTGTCGAAGGTGAGGATTTGTCCAGTTAAAAAGTTCATGCAGGGCGTTACGTTGCTGTTATTGTGCGCTGAGATGTAGAGATAGTGCGCTGAGAGTGAGTGTTAGTGCTACTTTGTGCAGCAGACTCCGTGTGAGGAGTAGCTGTTTGGCTTTCGTTTTCGGTCTGGAGTTTAATTCCGCAGAGGGGCAAAGCCAAAATCACTGCGCCCACTATGATGCGATACCATCCGAAAGCGCGGAACCCATAGCGTGCAATGTAGTGAATGAAGTACTTTACTGCCATAAGCGCCACTACAAAGGCGATGAGGCTGCCCAAGAGGAGCGTGGTGAGGTTGCCGTCCGCCGTGAGCACTTGCGCACCAGTGAGGTGTTGCACCGTGCCATCTGCAAGGGTGACGTCTGCCCCATGTTTCATGAGGTCGTAGACTTCCTTCACAGCAGCCCCAAACATGGTGGGAACGGCGAGGAAGAAAGAGAACTCCGCTGCCATCTTGCGTGTGAGCTTTTGTTGCATGCCGCCCACTATGGTAGCCATGGAGCGAGAAGTGCCAGGAAGCACCGCTGCAATGCACTGATAAAGTCCAATCATGAAAGCGCGACGATAGGTCACGGGGGTGTGCGAAAGGGCTTCTACTGCCGCTTTGTCTTTGGGAGCAAAGAGCTGATCGCAGAAAAGCATGAACACTCCCCCAACGATGAGCATCACAGCCACCATCGTGACGCTCTCTAGGTTCTTGTCTATTACGTCTTTCAGCGTCAATCCCACCACCACGGCAGGCAATACGCCTACGATGAGTTTGAGGTAAAAGCGCCAAATGCGCGACCACCATTGCCCAAAACGTGATGTACCTTGTGAGGCTTGGACAGAAGCTCCTTCTGCTGACGTTTGTTTTCCCAGTGCATCAGCCGATGGATAGAAAAACTTGCGCCAATAGAGCACCACTACAGCTAGGATTGCGCCCAACTGAATGATGACAGTAAAGGATTTCACGAAAGTCGTCATTTCGACGCCCAACAATCCTTCTGCAATCATCATGTGTCCTGTAGAACTAACGGGGAGAAACTCAGTGAGTCCTTCGACAATCGAGATGATAATGAGGTCTAGGAGATTCATGCTTCAGCAGAGGTTGTAGCGCAGTGCGTGTGTTGTTAAAGATAGCGGGGTCAAAATGCGTGTTGGGGCTACCTTTTCCGCTCATCAGCACAAAACCAATGAGCACAGTGACAATGGAAACAGCCAAAAGATAGAAATTGATGGCTGAAAATGCGAATTGCTGTTTCTTTTGCATGGCGCAGAATTTAGCAGAGTTGTAGAGAAAGGAAAAACAGTTAATGACCGAGCGCAGATCTCGCAAGAAGCGCGCCGAGTCTTAGACCAATAGGTTGAATCCAGTAGAGATACTCATCCCCTTTTATCACAAGTATGAGTATCCTCTTTGGAGAATAGGAATTGCGGTGTGCAATCTTTGGAAGGGGGTTAATAGAGGTATGCCTCGTGGCGACTCATGCCCAAGTGCTTGTTCACGGAGAAGAAGGCACTGATGACGGTGAGAATCACACCAATCAAAGGCACGCTCACCAAAGTCACCAACATCACCGTGGGAGTGATGAGGGTAGAAATCTCTTTATCCCAAGTCATCAAACCATACATGCCGCCATAAAGCACAGCATCAGCCACAAGACCCGCCCAAAAACCTATGTTGAAGGCTTGCCAGAGGAAGGGACGACGAATGAAACTCCATTGTGCCCCTACGAGCTTCATGATTTGAATGGAATGTCTACGCTTGGCAACGCTCATGCGCAGGGTGTTGTTGATGAGCGCAAGGCTGACAAAGCCCAGCAAAGCAGCCACGATGAGTAGCACGATGCTCACCTTGTTAATGTTGCTGTTGATGTTTTGCATCAAATCTTCGGGATACACCACGTCCACCACACGTTCGTCGGCTTGCAACTTGGGCATAAACTTTTTGAGCGAGTCGGTGTCGGCATATTCCGCTTTGAGATGAAGTTCAAAGGAAGCTGGAATGGGGCTATAACCTAAGAATTCGTTGGGGTCGATGTTCAAAGCCTCGCTCTGCAACTTTGTCGCCTTTTCCTTGGAGACATAGGAAATGCTGCGCGTGTAGGGTTGTTGCTTGAGCGACGTTTGAAGATCATAGGCTTGGTCATGGTTGAGACTGTCGGAGAGCAGCACCTCTACGGTGAAGTTCTCACGCAAGGCGCGACTAAGATTGTCTGCCATGATGCCAAAGAAGACAACTGTGCCCACAAGAATCAACACTAAGGTGGTGCTGATGCCGGCGGTGACGTATCCAAAACGTCCGTTGTTGCGTGGTTTTCGCTTACTCATTGTGAGACGGTATGCAGGGTTTACCCCTCTTCTTGCAGAGAAAAGGGTAGAATGAGGGTAATTTGCTGCAAAAATACAAAATATGTGGGGACTGCCACACTATAACTCGCTTTTTAACATTACACCCCATTCTCCTTTCTTGTCATTGACAGAAGAGGAATGTAGGCACCTTGAACGGCTTTCTCTCAGCTTCACAGCGAAATCTCTGTTCTTCGATGGGGCACCTCTTGTTGGCGAGTTGCTAGAAGCAATATGTGATGAAGCCAAATACCTTGTTTTGTGTGTTCAATAGCAAGTGCTGTTGTGAAGATAGGATGAGGTAAAGAAAAATCTCCCACTCCTCGGAGGTGAGGAGTGGGAGATGAAAGGTGTATCAGGATTTCCCCAGGGTTGACAATGCGAGCACTATGGGAAAATCTTGGAGGCGTTATGCTTTTGCAGTCTTCTTCGTTTGACGGCGACCATAGATCTTGTAAGCGATAGGTGCAGCCATGAAGATAGAAGAAAGTGTACCAACGACAACACCGAGAATCATAGCAAACGAGAACGAGCGAATCGCGTCACCACCGAGGAAGAAGATGCAGAGGAGCACCAAGAGGGTAGTGAATGAGGTCATAATCGTACGCGTGAGCGTGTTGTTGATGGAGCTTCCAATGAGAAGGGCAAGAAGCCCCAGCACACAGAGTAGATGCCGATGATGATGAAGGTATCTACTGCCAACGCCACGATTGCACCCACTGAGAACGCCACGCTGCGGAAGCGGAAGAGGATGTAAATGAAGATGGCGATGAGCGAGAGAATCACACTGATGATAGCACCACGAGTGAGGTCAGCTGCCACGCTAGGACCAACCTTCTGTGCAGAGATGATAGAACCACCCTTGCGGTTGTCGCGATCCTTGAAGGTTGCGTAGTCTGCATTCACCAACTTGTTGTTGTGGAGCGCGCGCCAGATGAGTTGTTCTACTTCTTGGTCTACCTTTTCATCGTTTTGGTCAATCTTGTAAGAAGTAGAGATACGAAGTGCAGGGTTTTGTGTGGTCACAATAGAAAGCACGTTCACCGTACCCGTTTGACCAGTCTTGGCAATTTCGTCTTCTACTGCCTTCTTCACTTTTTCGGGATTTGCCTTCTGTTCAAATTCCACTACGTAGTTGCGACCACCAGTGAAGTCAATACCGCGTTGGAGACCACGAGTTGCCAATGACACAGCACCTCCCACCACGAGGATAGCCACGAGGATGTTTGTCTTAGAAGCCATCTTCATGAAACCGAAATTGGTGTTGGTGAGGAACTTCTTAGAGAGACCTGTTGTGAAGGTGAGATTGAGCCACTTGTCTTTGTCAAGGAAGTGTTCGTAAGCAATGCGAGTGAGCCAAACAGCGGTGAAGAATGAGGCTACGATACCGATGGCGAGTGTCAAAGCGAAGCCACGGATAGGACCTGTACCGAAGTTGTAGAGGATAATCGCAGTGATGATAGACGTGAGGTTAGAGTCGAAAATCGCAGAGAATGCGTTGCCGTAACCATCAGCAAGAGCTTGTTTGATGTTCTTGCCAGCGCGGAGTTCTTCTTTCGTACGCTCGTAAATCAATACGTTAGCGTCCACCGCCATACCGAGTGAGAGCACCATACCCGCAAGTCCGCTCAATGTGAGCGCAGCTTGGAAGGAGGTGAGCACACCGAAGGTGAAGAAGAAGTTGAGGATGAGCGCCATGTTAGCGACCATACCAGGGATTACGCCATAGAAAGCGCACATGAAGACCATCAAGAGCACAAAGGCTACCACGCAAGCGGTGAAACCAGCTTGGATAGATGCTGCACCGAGGCTTGGTCCAACAGTTTCTTCTTGAACGATGTTGGTGGGAGCAGGCATCTTACCACTCTTGAGCACGTTCGCCAAGTCTTGAGTTTGTTGAGTAGTGAAATTACCGCTGATTTGTGACTGACCACCGTTGATTTCGTTTTTGATGTTTGGTGCGCTATACACCACGCCATCAAGCACGATAGCCACAGCCTTCTCGAGGTTGTTGCGAGTCACAATAGCCCATTCGCGCGCACCTTCCGGTGTCATGGTCATGGAAACCACAGGCTTGTGGTATTGGTCGAAGTCGTCCTTTGCGTTTTCTACCACTTCACCAGCGAGTACAGCACCGCCATTGTTGCGACGAAGCGCATAGAGTTCATAAACACCCTTTTCTGCGTTTACCCCCCAAGCAAGGTTGAGGTCAGCAGGAAGGATTTCCTTTGCCACCTCTGAATGGATAGCCTTGTTCACTGCAGCAGTGTCTGTGGCGCGCACATAACCTACGATTGCAGATTTAGGATGACCAAGTTGCATAACAGCGAGGAGGGGATGTTGCTTGAGCATTTGTGCGCGAGCTGCATCTTCTTTTGCAGAAGCACCTTCCTTGTTGAGTGCTGCTCTGTTCGCCTTGAATGATGCCAAAACCTTTTGCGTCACAGGTTCAGCCTTTTGTGCTGTCTGTGTGCTGTCTACTTTCGTAGAGTCTGTAGAAGTTTTGCCAGAGTTAATCTGTGCCAAACGAGTGTCGAGAGCTTGGAGTGCACCCTGAACTTCGCCAAGGGTGTAAGTTTCCCAGAATTCGAGGTTTGCACTACCTTGGAGGAGTTTGCGCACACGTTCGGGTTCTTTGATACCAGGCATTTCCACCATGATTTGACCCATTTGTCCACGACCCTCAAGGATTTGGATGTTGGGCTGAGCCACACCGAAGCGGTCAATACGTTGTTGTACCACTTGGTAAGAGTTGCTCACTGCAGCCTTGATTTCCTTCTCGAGTGCAGCCTTCACTTGTGCGTCTGTGCTGCTAGGAGTGATACCATCTTCTTTAAGACGAAGTGAGAAGAGCCCACCGAGTTGGTTGGCGCCTACTTCCTTCTGGTACTTGCTCACGAAGACATCGAGGAAGTTGTCAGAAGACTTAGCAGCTTCTGCTTGTGCTTCGGCAATGATTTTCTTCACTTTAGGGTCTTCAGCACCGCTACCAGCGAGGTTTTTCACCACGTCGGGCACGGACACTTCGAGAATCACGTTCATACCGCCTTTGAGGTCGAGACCTAAGCCGATTTGGAGTGCTTCGCACTTCTTGTAACTTTGTCCCAGCCATACACCCTCGTCGCTTTGACGTAAAGAGTCGAGGTATGCTTTGCCAGCTTCTACGCCCATCGCTTCAGCTTTCTTCTCGTAATGATTAGTTACGAAGCTGAAACTCAAATAGTAGACGCAGATAAGACCAAGCAATACGGCGATTACTTTGACAAATCCTTTGTTTTGCATTTGAATTGAGGTTTATTTTATTGTTATTGATTTCCACTGAGGGGATGACAAGGATGAACTTGTTGCTCGTCGACATCGTAAAACATCTCTTTCGTGTCTAGAGTCTTCGCCAAGGTACACTTATCAGCCTGCAAATATACCAAATTATTTTCAGATTTCTGTCTCGTTGGCTTGAAATCCGCGCTTTCTCCTCTTCTTTATGCTGTTTTCTCTAGTCTTTTGCTAAAATTTGCGCTAAGTTACTTCGTTTTATCTCATCAATCTGGACCCATGATTGACTCACTTTTCCGATACCTCTTTTTCGGCTTCTCGCGCGCACGCGTGCGCGCCCATACTGCAATTTCGCTCTTTTTGCTTTCACAACCTTCACAGAAATCCGTGTAATGAGTTGTGTGTAAGTGCGATATGTGGGTTTTTACCTCTACTTTTTGTGACGTTTAATCATCGGGGTAGGGTTTCAGCGAATAATCTGTTGTTTTTGACTGATTTTCTTCGTTGAGAAATGTGTTTTTTCGGCTTTTCTCTTCTTTGGGTTGGTGGATAAGCGTGGTTGGTTGTACAGTGTTTATTCGCAATGGTGAGAAAAGGGTTGATTCATGTAGCTATGGCAGTAGTTCTCTAAGCAGTCTTGTGGTCTAAGTAAGGTTTGTAGACGAGGTTTCTTGTGCCGATGTTGTGATGTTTTTGAGTCTTCCATTAAGAACTCCGACAGAACAGAAAAAACGTTGGAGCTTTTTCAAAAAATCTCCCACGTTTTTCGAGAAATCTCCTACGTTTTTCGAGAAATTTCCTACGTTTTTTGAAAAATCTCGGACATTTTTTGCGTGATTTTCGGTGAACCCGTGGAACGCATTTGGTGGTTTTTCTCTGTTTTGGGGGGTGTTTGAGTTGTTGAACCCTGAAGAAATGTTATAAAATAGCTCTATAATTCAGTCTTTCAGATGATTACAAAGAAAACTGTGAAGGTTGTGAAAGCAAAAAGTTATGTTTCTCTGTTACGCGCGCGCGAGGGATGGCAATTTAGCATGATTCCGCTGTCGTGTAAGGTCTATTAACAGTGCAGTTTGAGGAAATTTTTCACGACACTGAAGAATGCATCCCATGGGTTTAATATCTTGCAAATAGGGCAGCATGTTTTTTGTTGGGGTAAATGTTCTTGTTGTGGCAAGAAGAAATGAAGGAGGGACAGAGCAACGCTTTTCGGCACAGATAAGTCTACCATTTTCAGCGTATTTCATGAAGGAATAGTGGGAGGTGGGATAATTTGTGTACAGTGATGTCTTTATATGCTGTTGTTCCGTCTGTTGTTTTTCCTGTCTTTTTACGTATGATTGATTTTCTTGGGTACTTTGTAATATAATGACAATCAAAACGATATGGATTTCTGAAGTCGTTGCTCTTACCTCACTATCAAAGTTGAATGGTTTTACATAGTTTCGCGAAATAAAAAGACAAAGTGAAACTCTTCAATTGGAGATGTTTTGTCGTTTTTCTGGTGAAATCGGCAATATGAGACAAAAAATACGCGCACATCTCTCGGAAATGAGAAGTGTGCGCGCAAATGTTAGGATTTTGCCGCGAAAGAGTGGGGCAGAGGTGTTGAAGTTGTCTTACTTGCTTGCTCGTGGAAACTTGCGACTATTATCCTTTTGTTTGTTGCGAGTTTCGCAGGTTTTCAGATTGCGTTGTAAAAACGAGAAGTGCTGTGGAGAAGAACACTCATAAGGCTGCGATTTTTAGTAACGGACAGCCTTGCTGCTGAAAGGCGCGATGTCTTCGCCCACGATAGCAGAAGCGAGGAGATTTGCCAAACGGCTGGTGCCGATGCGGAAAAGACCTTGCTTGATATAGTCTTCGCCAAGGGTCTCTGCCACGATGGTGTAGAAATCGATGGCTTCATCTACGGTCTTGATGCCACCAGCAGCTTTGAAGCCTACAAGGCGACCAGTTTGTTCCTTATATTCCAAAATGGCTGAGCACATCACCAACGCTGCTTCGGGGGTAGCGGCTACTGCCACTTTTCCTGTGGAAGTCTTGATGAAGTCAGCACCGGCATACATGGAGAGGATGGATGCTTTCTTGATCAGTTCTGCAGTTTTGAGTTCACCAGTCTCGAGGATAGTTTGTGAAGCAGGGAAACCACCGCTCACGCAAGCCACTTTGACGTTGTCTGCTTGGAGATTTTGGCTTACAGTTGCCGCAAAATTGGGATACACGCAGATGGTAGCCAAGGGGGGAAGGTCGGGATGTTGGTCGCTCCAGCGGTTGACGCTTTCTGTGAAATTGAACACGCTCTCGTGTGAGTCTGTCACGGTGAGGGTGGTGAGTTCCACGGTGGAGAGGAGGGTGCGGAGTACTTCGGGAGTGTTGTATTTCTCGCGGTTTTGGGCGATGATTTCGCGTACGGTGCTACTCACTTTCTCGTCGCTCAAACGAAGTTCGTACTTAGAGAATGCTTGTTCGTACTGGTTTTCTTCATCGTCATGATGTGAGTGACCGCATTGACAGTCGTGGTTGTGCTGTTCGTGCCCTTCGTGTTGGCAGCAGCAGTCATGTTCGTGATCGTGGTGTTCGTGACCACATTCGCAGTGATGTTCAGACATAGTGATAGTATGTTATAGGGTTGTAGCTGTTTATTGGAGAAAATAATAGGTTTATTCTTTGTTGTGTGTATCCATGAGGATGGTGACAGGACCATCGTTGAGGAGGCTTACTTGCATATATGCGCCAAACTGTCCAGTAGCAACAGGACGTTGTAAGCCCTGACTGAGATTTTCCACAAAATATTGGTAGAGGGGCTTGGTATGCTCTGGACGCGCAGCACGGATGTAGCTGGGGCGATTGCCCTTCTGCGTTGCTGCCATGAGGGTGAACTGACTCACCACCATCACGTCTCCTTGGATGTCCATGACGGAACGGTTCATTACCCCTGCTTCATCGTCAAAGATGCGCATTTTGAGGATTTTCTGCACGAGCCATTCGGCATCGGATGCGGTGTCGTCGTGCGTGATACCAAGCAGCACGAGGAGACCTTGCTCGATGTGGCTGTACTCTTGGGCATCGATGCTAACTTGTGCGTGTTTGACACGCTGTATAACAACTCTCATAGTTGCAAAGTTACGTTTTTCTTCCGATTATATCTAGTACTACTTAAGATATTCTCCTTTAATGGAGGGAGTTTAGACTTCTTTCTCGGCCGTAGGATTGGGATGTAGGGCTTCAAAGAGCTTTGCACCGCGCTTCTCTCCCAACGCTTCTTGAAATTGCTCCACAGTCGTTGCGAGGATTTGTTTCACACTGCCGAAGTGTTGTATGAGGGTTTGCTTGGTCTTTTCACCTATTCCTGGGATATTGTCTAGAGCAGAGGCGGTTTGTCGTTTGCTGCGCTGTTGGCGATGGAAGGTGATGGCGAAACGGTGCACTTCGTCTTGCATCTGCGTGAGCACCTTGAAGAGGTAGCTGTCGAGTTGCACGCCCACTGACACCGGAGGATTGCCAAAGAGTAGTTCGCGGGTGCGATGGCGATGGTCTTTCACCAGACCTTCAACGGTCTTGATGTGAAATTTGCGATATTCCTTCTTCGCAGGTTTGAGTTTATCGAATACCACGCAGCCAGCGACAGCATCAGCACCAGAGATGTTGGAGTTGTCGAAGATTTCGATGCGTAGAGGGAGGGATGGTAGTCCCAGCTGTGTTTGTATTTCCTTCATCAATCGCACTTGCTTTTGCTCGGGATTGAGTTTTTCAGCTTGTTTTAGGCGGTCAAACTTGTATTGTTTAACGTTCTGGCGCGAAAGATCGAGGAGGGTTTTCTTTCCTCCTTGTTGTGGCACGACTAGTTTGGCGTAGTCTTCGGGGAGTTCCACCAAAAAGGGCAATACAATCTCTTTGGACTTTGACTCGAAGCGTTCGCGCATCTCCACAATACCAAGGGCAAGGAGAGCTTCGTCGGTTTCATCGAGTTTTTTCTTGAATTCGAAGGTAAACGATTGGGTGATGGCGCCATTGACAACGTGGAGAAAATTGATATAAGCCAATTTCTCGTCGCTTTCAATGGAGAAAACATCGATGTCGTAGCTGATCTGCGACACAACTTCTGATTTAGCACGAAAGTTTTCGATTAAATCATACTTCCGTTTCAATATAGCTGCTTCTTCAAAACGCATTTCTTCAGAAAGTCGCGCCATTTCATCGCGCAGATGCTGGGCGACTGCGCGAGTGTTTCCTTTGAGAATCTCTCGACAAGCGTCAATGTTGCGCATATACTCCTCGTGTGACTGCTTTCCGATGCAGGCACCATCGCATTTGTGGATGTGGTAATTGAGACAAAGTTCATATTTCCCCGTTTTCACCCCCACTTCTGTCATTGGTTGATGGCATGGACGCGGTTTGTAGAGCTTTTGACACAAATCCAACAAGGCATACATCGTGGGCAGGTGGCTATAGGGACCAAAATAGGTGGCTCCCCTGCGTTCGCGGTGTCGTGTCTTGAAGATGCGGGGGAGGTATTCTTGGGAAATGGCGATGGAGGGGTAGGTCTTATCGTCTTTGAGTAGGACGTTGTAGCGCGGTTTGTATTGTTTGATGAGCGCATTTTCCAATAGTAAGGCATCTTCTTCTGTGTTCACCACGGTGTAGGTGATGTTGCGAATCTTCGATACCAAGATACTTGTTTTGCGATTTTGGTCCTTATTAAAGTAGGAAGCCACACGGCGCTTAAGATTTTTCGCTTTGCCCACATATATAATGGTGCCTTCCTCATCATAGTATTGGTAGCTCCCTGGTTTTTCGGGGAGATTGGAAACGATCCCTTTGAGCTTTTGCTGAAGCGCTTCTTGTTCTGCCTTGTTCATGGTGTTGTGCTACTAAGAAAGGACGACCTCTTCCGAGGAGCTGTTTGAAAGTCCGTGGAGGGAGGTCGCCTTTAGGGGTGAAATGGGGAAAACAATGCTTTTCTACGAGACGTGATTACTCGTTGAGTGTGAGCAGGGCGGTAATTTCTGCCTTGTTTCCGAGGAATTCTTTTCCTTTTAATCCCTCCATACGGAGCTCTATGAGGAAGTTGACGTATATTTTTTTTGCGCCAAAAGAATCAACCAAGTCGATGGCTGCTTTCATCGAGCCACCCGTGGCGAGTAAATCGTCGTGAATGAGTACTACGTCTTCCGATGAAATCGCATCAGTGTGGATTTCTATTACATCTTCTCCGTACTCTTTGAGGTAACTTTGTTTGCGTGTCTCTCCTGGCAGTTTGCCAATCTTTCTGCACATCACGAAACCTACACCGAGACGTTGTGCCAAAATAGCTCCCATCACAAAACCGCGACTTTCGATGCCGACAACTTTGGTGATACCTTTGTCTTTATAAAGGCGCACTAATTCGTCCAGAATTTCATTCAAGCACGTAGACTCGATGAAAAGGGTAGAAACGTCTTTGAACTGAATGCCTGGTTTGGGGAAATTGGGGATGTTTCTCAGGTGAGAGAGTAACAATTCTGTATTCATAAGTGTTTGATAATTCGTCGAATGTCGCTGTTTTGTTTCACGTGGAACATAAGTGTTTTTCGATGTTTCGCACGGGAAATCGCGATTTCATCGATTTTAGTTCCTTTTAGAAGGGCGTTCCTTAGAGTGAAACTGAAACTATGTGGTGTAAACGGTTGATTCTGTAGAAAATGATACGAAAAACTATCTTCCTAGAAGTACAAGCAGGACGGAGATGTCTGAGGGGGAAACACCTGGGATGCGGGATGCCTGTGCCAAAGTCTCTGGATTCACCGCTGCCAACTTTTGGCGTGCTTCTGTAGATAGCTGTGTGAGGGAATGGTAGTCGAAACGGTCGCGGATGCGGATGTCTTCGAGGCGTTGCATTTTGTCTGCCAGTGCTCGTTCGCGAGCAATGTAGCCATCATATTTAATGAGGATTTCTGTCGCTTCCATCGTTTCTTCTCGATCCACGTTGTCGGGCGATACAGCACCGAAGAAGGTGTTCACCGTGGGATTATCTTGAAGATGGGAGAAATCGGCTATTTTTAGTTCTGGGCGTGCGATGAGTTCAAACAATTTTGCTCCGTGATTGAGCGGTTGTGAACCATGCTGTTCCAAAAGTGCATTGACTTCGCTGGGTTTCATGTTTCCCGTTTTTGCTGTTTCTATCATCTGTTTGATGATGTCTTGTTTGCGATGGAATCGCTCTATACGTTCGGGCGTGGCAATGCCGAAACGCTCTGCATAGGGGGTAAGGCGCATGTCGGCATTGTCTTGTCGGAGCAAAATGCGATATTCAGCGCGAGAGGTGAACATGCGATAGGGTTCGTCGACACCTTTTGTTACTAGATCATCGATGAGTACGCCTATATAGGCTTCATCGCGTCCGAGTGTGAAACGGTCGTTGCCATTACAAGAGAGTGCGGCATTGATGCCAGCTACGATGCCTTGTCCGCCTGCTTCTTCATATCCTGTGGTGCCGTTCACCTGTCCAGCAAAGAATAGACCTTCCACTTTCTTCGATTCCAACGAGTGGTGGAGTTGTGTGGGAGGGAAGAAGTCGTATTCGATGGCGTAACCAGGGCGATATACTTTGACATCGCGGAAACAAGGCATTTGTTTGAGTGCTTCGATTTGCACATTCATTGGAAGTGACGACGAGAAACCATTTAGGTAAAGCTCGTTAGTGTCCAAACCTTCTGGTTCTAAGAACAGCGGATGCGAATCGCGACCCTCAAACGTTACAAGTTTTGTTTCGATGGATGGGCAATATCTTGGACCGATGGATTGGATTTGTCCATTATAAAGCGGAGAGTCTTCGAGCCCTTGGCGCAAGATGCGGTGAACTTCTGCATTGGTGTTGCACGTCCAGCAGTTGAGTTGTGGAAGTGGTCGATGCTCTGAAATGAAAGAAAAGCGGTGAAAATCGTTTTCACCAGGTTGCAACTCCATTTCGTCGAAGTGTACCGAACGCGCATCGATGCGGACGGGAGTACCGGTCTTCATGCGAAGGCTTTCGATGCCGAGTTCGTTGAGTGCTGTGGTGAGGAAGGTTGAAGCAGGTTCGGCGCAGCGACCACCTGGCACCATCTTCTTGCCGATGTGCATCAAACCATTGAGGAAGGTGCCCGCTGTGATGACAACTGCCCCTGCACGAAACTCCGCGCCCCAAATCGTTCGTAAACCAGCAATTCTGCCGTTTTCAACGAGGAGCTCGCTCACTTCGTCTTGCCAGACATCAAGATTGTTGGTGTTTTCGATGCGGTGGCGCCATTCTGCTATGAAGCGAATGCGGTCGCATTGTGCTCGTGGGCTCCACATGGCAGGACCTTTGGAGCGGTTGAGCATGCGGAATTGTATGGCAGTGGCGTCTGTCACTAAGCCCATTTGTCCGCCTAGTGCATCAATCTCGCGCACAATCTGACCTTTGGCAATCCCACCCACGGCAGGGTTGCAGCTCATTTGTGCTATTTTGTTCATGTCCATTGTGATGAGAACGGTGCGTGCACCCATGCGCGCAGCAGCGGAGGCAGCTTCGCAGCCTGCGTGTCCTGCTCCTACCACAATGACATCATAGTGAAATATCGTGTCCATATCCTGCAAAGTTAATGATTTTCGGGCAGATAACCGAATTCTGTTCTCGAGCTGTCTTCTTCAAAATAGGTGGTCGTAAATTAAACCATCCCGTTTTGAGGAGTTGTGTGGGAAGTCCTATTCGATGAAATCGGTGCTTTTTGAAGGAGGGAGGAAGATATTTAATAATTCCAAAATGAATAGATTTGCGCATTATGGATAAAAAAGTGACGCCACGAGAATTCTCGTAGCGTCACTAGAAATGGGGATGATGATGTGAGAAGAATAAGAAGATATGTATAAGGAGCGTGGCGTGCAGTAGTTGCTTTTGCCGCAATCCCAATACTTTGTCTTTATAATCCAAACTTCTCGTTGAGTTCTGGGCAATCAGACAAGCGACCGTTGATGATGGCTACAATGTCGGTTTGTGCGCGGAGAGAAAGTACTTCCTTTTGGTAAGACGAATCTTTGAGCGCACGCTTTTCATCGGCTAAACGCACAATGTCCTGATGGAAGACATAGCGAAGACCTTGTTTTTCGAGCGCAAGACGGACCTCGAACTTATCACCAGGACGGAGTGATGTTTTGAAACGCATGTTGAGTTGTGCTACTACCACATCGATGCCGCGTTCGTGAAGATCAGCGAATTCGATGCCGAGCGATGCGATGAAGCAGCTTCGGCAATGTTCGTTGTAGTGCTGATAGACTGCATTGTTCACGATGCCTTGGATATCGCACTCGTAGTCGCGCACCACCATGGGGAGAGTAAAAATAGGTTGCATATATTATAAGCTATGAGATGATAAAATCAATGTATGTGAGGAAGTGGATGAAAATGGTGCCGCTCTTCGTTTGAGGATTTTAGAAAAGCGATTTACGCTGTTGGAGATAGCGCGTGCCAAATCTGCAGCGCAAGCAGTCGTGTCGGTCGCAGTATTGCCATTTGAGTTGCAGCAATGCTTGGGAGTCTGCAGCATGTTCGGCGGTGATGCCTACAGCTTGCCACATCTGCACCACGTGATTGTGCTCCGCCCGAAGTTGTTCAAGCCAAGTGATGGCTTTGTCCATGAGTGTCGAGTCTTGGTGGTGACGTCCGAAGGCAAAAAGAAGGGGGATGACGGCATTGATCAAAAGTAAATCTTGACTTCCTGTTGAAAGGCAGGGCGTAACTTTTAGAGACTTTTTCTTGCTGTCTACTTCTTTTTCGCAAGAAACAGTGTTTATCTCGCGATTTTGCTCTTGAGAACACTCGAATCCATTATTGTGTTTGTCTTCCTTTTTCGTGGTTTTGGCGGAGCTGTCTCCAAATTTATAGCGGTCTATCCAATAGGGTAGTGTGTTGAAAGATAGTATGTTGCGTGCGTCTTCTACAGAGGTAGATTGACGGATTCGTGCAAGCGAAAAGCGTTTAGATCCGTAGAGCGCAGCCAACTGAGCCAGTCGTACGTGCGGAAAATTCTGCGGACGGAGCCGTAGGAATTTCCATTCCAAGGGGGAAATGGGAGTTAGGGAGAATTTTTGTTGAAGAAAGCGATAGTCGCGCACGAGTGTTTGAAAGTGCGAGTCTTGTTCGGAGGGAGGGGTGCGCTCGATATCTAGCAAACCAGCTTGTCCAAAGAAGAAAGCCTCAATGAGTTGCGCATCGTCGCGGTGCTTCCCCGTGTGTTGAGGGTCGAGAGTTGCTGCCCATCGTTCAAATGCGTCCGTATTTTTACCAAACCCGAAGGCGCGTGCTAAGACGATGAATGCCACGCGTTCCCAGTCACCATTCGTTTCCGTTAGCCAACGGTCTATGCGCTCTGTTTTTTGTTGCAGTCGCTCGAAAGTCAATGCCGAGAGCCAAGCGTGTACCTCGAAAATCGGCAGTGAAGCCAACAGTTGATGACAAGGAGGATAATCGTCTTCTTCCATCAGTTCGTGATAGTTGTCTGCTACATGTTGGGGTACCTCAATCACCAGTTGCGGGAGGGTTCTTCCTGACATCGTAGACACTTCTCTGTCAGCTTCGCACACTACATGGAGAATCACATTGTCGTAGCGTGCATCAGTTTCGTGCTGATGGCGAAACCAGTCGGAAGATCGCAAATGAATCTCCACATTTCCCACCCAAAGTTGTGTGCCGATGCGTATTTTCGCATTGAAAAAATCAGGACCCGCATCTGTGTTGTGGAGTCCCACATCGAGCACTTCCACGGCTTCTCCCTGTGTGGTAGAGAGGGAAGTCTGTGGAAATAGGCGGTGCTGCCAGACATAGTGTAAGAGTGCTTCCATGAGTGTATAAGGGGGGGACGGAGTGTTTTGGCGAATGTAATAATTTTTTCTTGAAATGGCAAGTGCTAAGGTTTGATTTCGTGAGAACTTTTTTAGCCTCAGTTGATAGTGTTCATAGGCTATAGATGGTGAGGGGGTAAAGAAGATGAGTTTTGCAAGTGAAAAGAAGTTTTGCTGCTGAGGGAGTGTCTCAGCAGCAAGCGTGCTTGGGAGAGGGGGACTAGTAGTGTAGAAGGGAATGTATGAAATTTGCAAATGCTCTTGTAAAAAAATGGCTGAGAATGAAGGTGATTTTGAGAAAAAGGTCTAGAAAACGGGCGAAAGTGCGGAGAAAATTGTATATTTGCACGATAACATCATTGTGCACTCGCAAAGGTGTCCCTATAGGGAAGTACTTTTGCTCTTTTTTCCGTGCCGTGAAATGGAAAGAGTGTTTATTGTGCTGGTGCACACCCTTGTTCCTCATTATCATGCCAATTCACATTAAGAAAGTCACTACAAAGGACGAACTCAAGCAATTTATTCGTTTTAACTACGAACTTTATAAGAACAACGCATACTCCGTGCCTGATTTGCTCGAAGATATGCTGGATACCTTCAATCCAGAGAAGAACGCTGCTTATGACTTCTGTGAAGCGGAACTCTTTTTGGCGGAACGCGAAGGCATTATCGTAGGGCGTGTGGCGTGTCTCGTCAACCACAAAGCCAATGCAACGTGGCAGACAAAGAATGCACGTTTTGGTTGGATTGACTTTGTGGACGACCTTGAAGTGAGCGGTGCGCTTTTGCGACACGCAGAAGAATGGGGAAAACAACATGGTTGTGACAAAATCATAGGTCCTATGGGCTTCACGGATCTCGATGCAGAAGGTATGCTCATTGAGGGCTTTGACAAGCTCTCCACCATGGCGACCATCTACAACTTTCCCTATTATCCCTCCCATTTGGAACACTGGGATTATGAACGCGAGATAGACTGGGTGGAACGTAAGATTTATGTACCAGTCAAAGGTCACGAGGCAGAACAAGAGCGCTATTTCAAGGTGGCACGTCGTATGGGCGAACGTTTGAATCTTAAAGTGCGTAAGTTTAAGTCTGTCAAAGAACTGAAGACTGATGGTTACGTCTATAAGATATTTGACGTGGTGAATAGGGCTTATGCACCTCTTTTCGGATTTAGCGAACTCACTCGCAAACAGGTAGACAAATATGCTGATGAATATCTGAAAATGCTCGATCTGCGTTTGCTCACTGTCATTGAGGATGCTAACGGTGAACCCGTAGCTATGGGCGTGTGTATGCCCTCTTTGGCTGTTGCACTGCAAAAGGCGAAAGGTAAGCTCTTCCCCTTCGGTTGGTGGCATTTGCTCAAAGCCTTGAAGGTGAAGAGGTCAAAGATTGTGGAATTGCTGCTTGTCGCCGTTCTTCCAGAATATCAAAACAAGGGCGTTAACGCCTTGCTGTTTGCTGATATCATTCCCATTGCTAAGGAAATGGGTTTTGAATATGCCGAAAGTAACCCCCAGCTCGAAACGAATCACCAAAGCCAAGACCAGTGGAAGGGGCTCGACAATGTGGTGCATAAACGCCGTCGCTGCTTCCAAAAATCGCTGGTTTAATCGCGGTATGCGGTGTGTGCGATGAAATAAAATAAATTTATCGGGCAAAATGACCGCATTTATCGCTCCTTTGGCTCGTATTTTCCCTCATCTATTGTTTATCATTCCTCTCCATGTCCGAACTCCTTGACACCAACGTACGCAACGCTTCTGACTATAGTGAAGACTCCATTCGCCATCTTGACGATATGACCCACATCCGTATGCGTCCAGGTATGTATATTGGACGTCTGGGAGATGGTTCGCATGCTGAAGATGGAGTCTACGTTTTGCTCAAAGAGAGCATCGACAACTCCATCGACGAATTCAACGAAGGATTCGGTAAAAAGATTGAGATTGATATCCAAGACGATCTCACAGCCTCTATTCGTGACTATGGTCGTGGCATTCCTTTGGGCAGTTTGATTCCTGCTGTGTCAAAACTCAACACTGGAGGTAAGTATGATAACGATCAATACACCGCTTCTGTAGGTCTTAATGGTGTGGGTTTGAAAGCTGTGAATGCGCTTTCTAAGAAATTTATTGCTCGCACTCATCGTGATGGACAATATCGCGAAGCCACTTTTGAGGGCGGCAAACTTGTGTCTGACGTTTCGGGCGATACCGAAGAGGAAAATGGCACATTTATCTACTTTGAACCCGATCCGCAGCTCTTCCTGAACTATCGCTTTCATGGCGAATTCATTGAGACGATGCTGCGCAACTACACCTATCTCAACACGGGGCTTGCCATTTTCTACAATGGTCGTCGCATCATCTCGCGCAACGGTTTGGAAGATCTCCTCACCGACAACATGACTGCGCAGGGGCTCTATCCGATTGTGCATCTTAAGGGGGAAAGCATAGACATCGCTTTTACCCACACAGGGCAATATGGCGAGGAGTATTATTCTTTTGTCAATGGTCAGCACACGACGCAAGGTGGTACGCACCAGAGTGCTTTCAAAGAGCATATTGCGCGCACCATCAAGGAATATTTCGGCAAAAACTACGAAGTGCAAGACGTGCGCAATGGACTTGTAGCTGCCATTGCGGTGCGAGTGGTAGAACCCATGTTTGAATCTCAAACAAAAATCAAGTTGGGTTCGCTGACGATGGCACCCGATAAAGATAAAAATGGTAATCCTTTTGCGCTTAGTGGCGTGAGTGTCAATAAGTTTGTGGGCGATTTCATCAAGGAACAAGTGGACAATTATCTCCACAAGCACCTAGATGTAGCAGAAGTGATCCAACAAAAGATTCAGGAGAGTGAGAAAGAACGCAAAGCCATTGCTGGTGTGACGAAACTGGCTCGTGAGCGCGCTAAAAAAGCTAATCTCCACAATAAAAAACTCCGTGACTGCCACGTCCATCTCAATGATGCTCCTCCCAAACCCAAGCGTGGACAGGATGAAGTGGTAGATTTGCGTTTCGACTCTAGCATATTCATCACCGAGGGTAACTCTGCTTCGGGTAGTATCACGCAATGTCGAGATGTCAATACGCAAGCCGTGTTCTCCCTTCGTGGTAAACCGCTCAATTCTTATGGGCTGACGAAGAAGGTGGTGTATGAAAATGAAGAATTCAACCTCCTGCAAGCTGCACTCAACATTGAGGATGGACTGGATGGCTTGCGCTATAACAAGGTGATTATCGCCACAGATGCCGATGTCGATGGCATGCACATTCGTCTGTTGATGATGACCTTCTTCTTGCAGTTCTTCCCTGATTTGGTGAAGAAAGGTCACGTATATATCCTTCAAACTCCGCTTTTCCGTGTGCGCAATAAGAAAAAAGCTGAAAAAGCTGTGGCTGAAGAGGGTAAAAAGACCTCAGGAAAGGGTAAATCTACGGCAAAAAATGCCGATTCCCTCGATAGTTCTGCCGATTCCACTTCAAAATCAGGCAAAACCTCAGCTGGTAAGCGCAAAACTGGTCGCACCGAGTTTGAGACCATCTATTGTTATAACGAAGAAGAGCGCGTAGCAGCCATCGAACGCCTATCTCCCAACCCTGAAATCACACGATTCAAGGGATTAGGTGAAATCAGTGCCGATGAATTCAAGAATTTCATTGGACCCGATATGCGACTCGAACCTGTGACGTTGCACAAAAGCGACAAAGTCAAGGAACTATTGGCTTACTACATGGGTAAAAACACGATGGAACGTCAGAATTTTATCATTGACAACCTTGTCGTGGAAGAAGACCTCGTGGAAGAAATCAAGTGATTGTTTCAGAGGTTAAATGATAGTTCTATCGTTTTGCTACCCCGCAGCTTCGACTGTCTTGCTATTTCATCGCTCTGTAGAGTTCTGTTTTTTGCAGTTTGACTGCTTTTCTTAGGCTCTGCATCATCAAAATATCGCATTCAAATCCCCTTGTTCCCCTATGCGCATCGCTATCTTTCCAGGAAGTTTTGACCCCTTCACCATAGGTCATGCCTCAATCGTACGTCGCGGGCTCGAAATGTTCGATAAAATCGTGATAGGGGTGGGGTATAATGCCAACAAACGCTCCTTTCTCACCCCCGAAGAGCGTGTAGCAGCCATAGAAAAGGTTTATGCTTCAGAATCGCGTGTGAAAGTAGTAGCTTATGACAATCTCACCGCTGATTTAGCACGCAGAGAACAAGCTCGTTTTGTGTTGCGTGGCATTCGTTCGGTCAAGGACTTTGAGTATGAGCGCGACATTGCGGGTATCAACCATCGTCTTTCGGGCGTAGAAACGGTGTTACTCTTCACCGAACCGCACTATGCCGACATCTCTTCTACCATAGTTCGCGAACTTTTAGCGTTTGGCAAGGATGTAAGTGAATTCCTACCCAAAGTGGACGCTCTTGATTAGTCCGCATCCCTTCGGTTTTATTGGCTATTTCTCCACCTCCGACTCCCATATTTCCTATTCCCATGCAGCAATATCGCTATTTTCCCACTTTTTTGGCTAGCCTTCTTCTCTTGTTGGCTAGTACTTCTTGGAGCTTTGCACAATCACGTCAGAATGAATCTGATATAGACGTGACGCAAATCCGCAAACTCCAAATGGCGCAACTTGCCGTTACTCAACTCTATGTGGACTCTGTCAACCAGAAAAAGCTAGTAGAAGACGCCATCAAAGGAATGCTCGACAAGCTCGACCCTCACTCCTCCTATAGCAATCCAGAAGAGACTAAGAAGATGAACGAGCCTCTCGAAGGCAACTTTGAAGGGATTGGAGTGCAGTTCAACATCCTCACAGACACATTGGTGGTAGTGCAAACTATCAAGAAAGGTCCTTCGGAGAAAGTGGGTATTCTCAATGGCGACCGCATCGTTTCTGTCGATGGTCGTGCGATTGCAGGGGTGAAAATGCCACAAGATAGCATCGTAAAGTTGCTGCGCGGACCCAAAGGCACCAAGGTGCGCCTAGGAGTGGTGCGTCGTGGCGCCGCAGGTGTCCTCTATTTCGTCGTGACACGCGACAAAATCCCCATGAACACTGTGGAAGCCACCTATATGATTGCCCCAGAGGTAGGATACATCCGGTTTGACCGCTTCGGCGCAACTACAGGAGATGAAGTGGAGAAAGCGCTTCAGACGCTGAAGAAACAGGGCATGAAAGACCTAATCCTCGATTTGCAGAGCAATGGCGGTGGTTATTTAGGAGCTGCAGTCGATGTTGCTAGCCAATTCCTGCGTCCTGGTTCCCTCGTGGTCTACACCCAAGGGCGCAACCAACCCAAACAAGTGCTGAAAGCTGAGGGAGGTGGATTGTTTCGTCAAGGCAGAGTCGTTGTCTTGGTTGACGAATTTAGCGCCTCAGCAGCGGAGATTGTCACAGGTGCTTTGCAAGATCACGACCGCGCTCTTGTGGTAGGTCGTCGCACGTTTGGTAAAGGATTGGTGCAACGCCCCATTGATCTCCCCGATGGATCGATGATTCGCCTCACCACGAGCCACTATTACACCCCCTCTGGTCGTTGCATTCAGAAACCCTATGAGAAGGGAAAGAAGGAAGAGTATGCGCAAGATCTCGAACAGCGTTACACTCACGGAGAACTCCTTCACAAAGACTCCATCCGCTTGGATTCATCGCAGGTTTATCACACTCTCATTGACAAACGCATCGTATATGGAGGGGGTGGTGTGATGCCCGATGTGTTTGTTCCGATTGATACTGCACAAATCACCAAATTCCACATAGCACTTCGTCGCAATAATCTCATCAACGAAGCCACTCTGCGCTATATCGACAATCATCGTAAGGCACTTCGTCAGCAGTATAAAACCTTCGATCCGAAAGACGATAAAGAATTGGCAGAAACAACCGAAGACTTACGTTTCAGCCTGAAGTCTATCTTCATCAATGGCTTGTTTGAATCTAGCGACTTCTATCAATTTGTCAATCAAAAGAATAATATCGTTCAAGAGGCACTCAAACAATTAAAATCCAATCCCAATATACCCACCCACGTGCGGTAAATCACACTGAATAGCGTGAGTAGAAACCTCTGTCCCCTTTGTTATAACCTTGGTGTTTCTACTCGCGCTTTTATCCATTCTTCAACACATGAACTTACTCTCTCGATTTTCTCATCGTGCACTTTTCTCCACGCTCTGTCTGTCTGCCGCTAGTTGGATAGGCATCAACACAGCGCATGCACAAATATCAACGCTCCGCACGGGAAAACTTCCCAACGGACTCACCTACTACATCAGCAAAGATGCAGGAGGTTCGCAAGGAACAGCTCATTTCTACCTACTTCAGAATGTTGGTGCTTTGTTGGAGAACGACCAACAACAAGGTTTGGCACACTTCCTCGAGCACATGGCATTCAACAGCACCAAGCATTATCCCCAAGGAGTGATGACTTGGCTGCGTCAGCGTGGGTTGTATGATTTCGATGCCCGCACTGGACAAGACGAAACACGTTTTTCCATCAGTGAAGTACCCACGGCAGCCCCTGGACTCACCGATTCTGTGATGATGGTGCTCCGCGATTGGTGCGACGGAGTGAACATCACCGACAAAGACACAGAGAAAGAGCGCGGCATCGTCATCGAAGAATGGCGTCAGCGCAACAGTGTTTCAAAGCGTTTGAGCGATAGCATCGCCTCTGTCGTCTACAATAACTCCCAATATGCGGCGCGCAACGTCATCGGTCCGCTTCGCTCTTTAGAGACATTGACAGCCAAAGATGTACAGCGTTTCTACCGCACTTGGTATCGTCCCGACCTTCAGTGTGTTGTCATTGTGGGAGACATTGATCCAGAGGTGTATGAAGCAAAGGTGAAAGCCATGTTTGGTAGCATCAAGAAGCCAAAGAAAGCTGAGGTGCGCGCCAACTTTACCATTGCCGACAATACAACACCGCTCTACTATCGTTTTGTAGATGCCGAAAACCAGTCACACTCTTATGGACTCTACCAACGAGTAGCCACGCCCACGAGTCTGCAAGGACAGGCAGCCACTAAGGAATTCCTCTTCCAGCAGTTGTTCAATGACATTGCACCTAAGTATTTTGCTTATCTGCGCAATGACAACCGCGAAGACTTCATAGCTGCCTCCGTGAGCTACTCACCCTTGGTGCGCGGTTATGGACAGTTTGCGTGGGATGTCGTGCCTTATCGTGGCAAAGACGTCGCAGCCGTGCAGCAAGTCCTAGCAGAGCGTGACCGTTTGCTCCAACCCATCCCAGAGCGTCTCTTTGAGAATGCCAAACAATCGCTGTATGATGGCATGAAGCAAGCCTTAGATGACGAGCAAAACTTGGGTACTCCCGACAATTTCTTCGACCAATATCGTCGCAACTTCCTCTACGGCACACCCCTCAAGGAACTTCGTGCACAGTTGCAGGAAAATATCGAACAATTAGTGGAGCTTGAAGTCGAAGACCTCCAAGACTGGTTGCAGGCGAAGATGGGCAACACCAACAATCTCGCCTTCGTAGCCTACACCGCTTCTGCGCAAGAAGCTGCCATCTCCCAAGTTGAGGCTGAAAAACTCCTTGCTACGACTAAGGCGGAGGGCAATGCAGCAGAAAAACAAAGTGAGATTGCAGGAAATCTCATTGATTTCACCCTCCCACAAGGAAAAATCGTGCGTGAACAACGCCTGCCTTCATTGGATGCTGTGCAATGGACCCTCTCCAATGGCATGAAAGTTATCTATAAGTCGCTACCTAAAGACTTAAAAGGCGAAGTGATGCTCCTAGCAGCAGCCAAAGGCGGTCAGATGTTAGTCAAACCCGAAGATTTAGCTTCCTTTGCAGCCATGCAAGGACTCATCATGCAGTCGGGAGTTTACAAGTATTCTCGCAATCAGCTCGCCAACTGGTTAGGCAATCGCCCCATAGATGTAGGACTCACCATCAACGATTATCTCGATGGTCTGCAGGCGCGCAGCAAGACCGATGAAGCAGATGCCCTGTTCTCCTATCTCTATCTGGTCCTAGCACGACAAAACTTCTCACAGCCCGTCTTTGACAAGTGGCTCCAACGCAAGGAATACGTCTGGGCATCGCGTCCACAAGTGGGAAAAGAAGCTGTGGATCGTGAGATTCAAGAAGTCCTCTCCCCCATCACGCCCCAGAACCCACGTGAAGACAAGGAGTTCTTCTCCAAGATGCATTTCAACGATTTGGAACGCTTATACAAAGACCACTTCGGCAATGCAGCGCACTTCAACGCTTGTTTAGTGGGCGACCTTTCCGAGGCAGAAGCCAAGCGACTTGTCACCACCTATCTCGCAGCCCTTCCCGGTGATGCCAAGCAACCTCGCAAGGACTTCACCCCAGCCGACTATGCCGCTCGCGACTTCACCAGTAAGGAGCGTGTCATTGACCGAAATTTCGTCGTCAACACTCCTGGGGATATGGGCGAAGTAGAACTCTCTTTCTTGCTCGATCAACCTAAATTCGACGAACGTCAGACACTCGCACTCTCACTCCTCGAACCACTGCTGCAAAACGTGCTCTTCGACGAACTTCGTGAGCGTGAACAAGCCACCTACAGCATTGCTGTAAACGCCACCCACGTGGAAGAGCCCGTAGAACGTGCCACATTGTCCATCCACTTCTCCACTTCTCGTGAGAAAGCCGACCATTTGAAGGCACGCACCTTGGACATCCTCCGCAACATGGCAGCAGGGCACATCGACAACGATGCGTTCAAAAAGGTACAAATCCCCCTTATTCTTGACGAAGAGTCTGGTGATAAAGCAGCCGCTGGTGAACTAGGCTTAGGGGTTTGGCTCGCCCTTCTCAATAATTACGTTGAAACGGGTAAAGTGCCACAGTTGCCCCTCGCTAATGGCTCAAATAAGTCATCTGCAAACACCAATAAGTCGGCTACTGCGCCTACATCTTCCGCTACCGCTCCCACAGTGCGTGTATCAGATGTGAAAGCCGCTGACCTCTCTGCAGTATTGCAGCGTCTCCTCAATGATGCTCGTCAGCGCTACATCGTAGTAAAGAGCCAAGCTCCCGAAGATAAAAAGTGGGAACACAATTAAGTTTCATCTCTCCTAACCTCGTTATAAAGATATGTCACAACATAACTCACCCCTGCGTCTAAGTCTGGTCGCCCTCATGGGAGGTGTCCTGCTTGCTGGAACACCTGCAATGACAGCACAAGCGCAGACCACACCCACCACACTCACCGTTTCCTTCAAGGAAAAAGACCTGTGGACGGTGCTCAACTATGTCGTTCAAAAAGGCGGTTATCAACTCGAAGGTGGAGAAGCCGTGCGCCAATCATCCGTTGCAGTCACGGTAGATTTCGATGAAACCACTCCCGAAGCAGCACTTGCCCTCCTTTTCAAGAACACCCCCTTCTCATATAGTCTGCAAGGTAAACAGTTGCGCGTGATGCGCAATGTTGCTGCAACTCCATCCACCGCAGCACAAACTGGTGCCACCAATGCCACCACTGCTCAGCAAACCGCACCACAAGGTTTGCGCGGACTGGTGCGCGATGGAGCTGGACACCCCGTGATGTCAGCCAATGTGCAACTCAAAGGCACCACCTTCGTCACCATGAGCCAAGAAGATGGCACCTTCGTGTTGCCCACCACCGTCAAGAGTGGTGAACTCTTGGTATCCTCTATCGGATATCAATCCACCACTGTGAAGTTCGTCAATGGCGTTGTGCCCCGTATCACCCTCAAAGAAATGGCAACCCAGTTGGGAGAAGCCACGGTGGTAGCTTATGGTGAGCGCAACTCTCGCGAACTCGTGGGAGCTGTGAGCAGCATCAAAGCCGACAAACTCAAAGATACCCCTGCACCTAGTGTTCAAAACTTGTTGCAAGGTCAGCTCTCTGGCTTAGCCGTCACCAACGTTTCCGGTTCTCCTGGAGGTGGTGGAGCTCGCATCAACATCCGCGGCATCAGTTCGCTCAACACCAAAGGCGTAAACGACGGCACCCCCCTCTTCGTCATCGATGGAGTGCCCATTTCCAATGTGTCTGCCGAAGCCACTGGCGGCATCAATGCCCTTGCTGGACTAGACCCCACCACCATCGAGTCCGTAGAAGTGTTGAAAGACGCAGCTTCCGCCTCCCTCTATGGTTCGCGTTCGGGTAATGGTGTCGTATTGATTACAACAAAGAAAGGTCGTCTAGGTCGTCCCGAATTCGGAGTTACTCTCTCACAAAGTCTGTCTTTCCTCCCCATAACGCCATTGCAAATGCGTGGTAACGGAGAGCGTTATGTGCACAATCTCCTTGCGCGCCATCAACGCTACGGCTATTACGACTATGTCACAGGCAATTACGTCCTTCCTAACGGCTACGGACAATCGTATGGCAGGTCACAATTTGGTGACGGTGCTTACGACTATTTCTGGGGAAATGGTAATGTGCTTGGAGAAGACGGCACAGCACCTGCAGCCGTGCAAGACTCCCTCAACAGTTTCTACAACAACGACACCAACTGGTGGAAATACTTCTTCCAAATTGGTAAAGTCACCTCGGGCAACTTCTATGCTCGCGGCGGCACCGACAATGCCCGCTATCTCGTAAGCCTAGGACTCTATGATGAGACAGGCATCCAAATCAACAGCGGATTCCAGCGTCTCAACTTTTTGACCAATTTAGATTTGCGTCTTTCGCCGAAACTCAACTTCTTCACCCGCGTAAATCTCTCCTATGCCAAACAAAGCGCCATCAGCGGTTCAAGCATCCAAGGTCTAGAAGTTGATCCCAAACAAATGCCCACCGTCTATCCTGGTGCAGGTTCTGTGGCAGAACAACAAACCATACAGCGCATTCGTGATGTTCGTGCACGTAACGGCATGTTCAATCCCCGTCTCACCATGGGAGCAGACTACACCTTCCTTCCAGGTTTGAAATTTCTCACCACAGCATCGGTAGACGCCTATTTCTCCAACAATCACATCTTCCGTCCATCCTATTTGAACACCACCACCAACCTTTCATCCGTGGAGAGTGTACGTAGCATGACCGCCATGATGCAGTGGGAGAATACCCTCACCTATAAGTTCACCCTCAAAGAGAAAAATAACTTTGAACTTCTAGGAGGTTTCACCACCACCTATGAACTTGCCGATAACCTCAAAGGCAATGCCTCAGGCGGTCCCACCAACAAAATCTCAGAAGTCGGTGATGGATGGCCACAAGGACGTGACATCGAAGGGCGCAGAGAGTATCTTCAACGCGTGCTCACCAATCGTGAAGAGCAACAAATGTTGAGTTATCTCGGTCGCATCGCCTACAACTACGATCGTCGCTATCTCCTTGAAGCCTCCGTGCGTTATGACGGTTCTTCTGTGTTCGGTCGCGATGTTCGCTGGGCATCGTTCCCCTCAGTAGCTGCAGGATGGGCATTTAGTCAGGAAGACTTCATGCGCGACATTTGGTATCTCTCTTATGGTAAGTTCCGTGCCTCTTGGGGGCGCAGTGGACAAAAGTTCCAAGAAGCCTATTTGGCACACGGACTCATGGAAGAATCCAACATCTTTATGGGAGAACCAGGATTGCAACCCAGTGAAATGGCGAACAGTCACCTCACTTGGGAAAAGAGCGATCAATACGACCTCGGTTTAGACCTCGAATTCCTCAACAGCCGCCTCAAGGTGCGTGCCGACTACTACTACAAGCACTCCCACGACTTGTTGATGCAAGTGCCCACACCAGGTAATTTCTTCATCTCCAAAAACATCTGGACAAACGCATCTGCCATCTCCAACGAAGGTTTGGAATTAGACGTCAATGCTTCGCTCTATCGCACCAAAGAATTCTCTTGGGACTTAGGGCTCAACATCTCTCGCAACTGGAACAAATTCCTCTCTTCCTATGATGGCAAAGACCTCAATGACAAAGTCCTTGGTCGTCCCATCTATGGCATCTACACCTATCACGATGAAGGAATTGTGCAAAACGAGAGCCAAATCCCCTATTATTATAGCCAAGAAGGCAAGCGCGTGCCCCTCTCCTTCGGTTCGCTATCTCACCCCCTCCGTCCTGGTGGTCGCAAAATTGCAGACCAAAATGGCGATGGCATCATCAATAGCAACGACCTCTACTATGCAGGTTCGGCACTGCCCATTGCACAAGGCGGTATCACCAACACCCTCTCCTATAAAAACTTCACGCTCACCCTCCTCACCACCTACACCATCGGACAGCACATGATGAACATGGTAAAAGGCGGAGCCTTCTTGTTCAACAAGAAATTTGGAGTGGTGATGAACGACTTCACCAAAGCCAAGTTCTGGGCAAAAGAAGGGGATCGTGCCGACTATCCTTCGTTGGAATTTGCTGACGACGGTTATGTTGGACAATTTGACGGTGAAATCGATAGCAACATCGAAAATGTGAGCTATCTGCGTCTCAAACAACTCACCCTCAGTTACACCCTTCCTGCAAAAATCAGCAAGGCACTTCGACTCACCGAGGGACGTATCTACTTCACGGGAGAAAACCTCTTCCTCCTCACCAACTATTCTGGCATCGATCCCGAAATCGTTGATCCTGCCAGTGGTAAAGACACTGGAACTATGTATCCTCTGAATCGTCAACTCACCCTCGGACTTAATTTCAAATTCTAATGAAGCAGCAATTCATCCCCTATATCTGTTCCGCTTTTCTTGGTTTGGGATTGGTATCTTGCGACTTAGATTTCACGCCAGAAAATGCCATCACCTATTCCAATGCTTTTGCATCGGAAAGCGAGTTGAACACCACCACCAGCACCATACACTACTACTTCAACAGTGTCATGGATGCAGTGCACCCCATCACTCGAATCGGACTCCTTGCCGACGAGACACAATTTGACCAACAACTCCGCGAAGGCAACCCACGCACCATCTTAGATGGAGCTCCCGACTGGGTCGGTATCTACAAGATGATTTTTGAGTCCAATCTTTTGCTCGAAAACATTGGTTCCACCAAGGGGCTCACCCAAGATCGCTACAACTATCATGCAGGGCAAGCACACTTTGCTCTTGGCTTCGGCTATTTCCTCCTCGCACGTGCCTATGGACAAGCCGTAATCCCCACCGATGCCAAAGAACTTCGTGTCTACAATCTCTCATCGCAGCAAGACGTCATCGATGCAGCTATTCGCCATGCAGAGCAAGCCTACAACATCCTCCCCGAATTCTCCAAGTTGCGTAACATCACCGGTGCAACAATAACCAGCAAGCAATATGGTTCAAAGGGAAGTGCAGCAGCCCTCCTCGCCCATCTCTATGCTTGGAAGGGAAGCGTGGCAGAACTGTATGGCTACTCCAACATAGACGCCAAAGCCGCTTATGAGAAAAGTGTGGAATATGCCACTCACCTCATCAAGGGCGAGGTCGGAAATTACAGCCTCGTGGAGAACCCCGAAGCCCTCTGCCAACTACTTTCCAACTCCTCTGCCAATAATCCCGAGGAGATTTTCTCTATAGCCTACGATAAGGGTCGCGACAACGAAGCCATCACCAAGAACACGGTCGCCACATTCTTTGTCACTTGGCCCGTCAATGAGCTCAAACTCGAAGGTGACCTTGCGCAAGCCGACTACCGTTTGCATCGCTCCACCGTCAACAAACTCTACCCCGATGCTGGAGACTTGCGTCGCACCGCCTTCTTCTACAAGCAAGATGAAGCCCACATGGCGGGGGGCACAGACTATGCCGTGCCCTACAAGTTCCGCAAGGCAATCTACAACATCGATCAGAGTTCAGAAGCCGGTAAGTCTTTCTTGAGTTTGGATGCCAACTATGTCTACTGGCGTCTTGCCGACATCTACCTGTTGCGCGCCGAATGTCTTAACAAGCTCGGCAAAACTGCCGAAGCCATGGCTGATCTCAATGTTATTCGCGCACGCGCTGGAGCTGCTGCCTATCCTGCCAATGGAGAGAGCGACCTCAAACGCGCCATTTTCCACGAGCGTGAACGCGAGTTTGTGATGGAAAACGACACACGCTACTACGACATCTTGCGCAATGGCTACATCAAAACCGATCTCCCAGGCAAGTGGCGCACACTCACTCAGCAAGACATTGCCGACGGTGCGCTCAATCTGCCTGTGCCTTATGGCGCACAGCGTGACAAAGACGGTAAAGTCATCAACGGATTGATTTTGCAACGCCCCTATTGGCACCGCTATAACAACTAGTTGTCCACGAACCTCACGAAGGATAAAATCACAGATATGACACATCGCATCAAACAAGGCATCTTCTTTCTTTGCCTCCTCTTCATAGGTGGACTCACAGCCTGCACCAACTACGATTTCGTAGAAACAGGTCGTGCCCAAGCCTACCACGACACCTCGATGCTCACCTATTTCAAGGGAGATTCCTATAATTATAGCTATCTCGTTCATCTCATCGAGCGTGCCGGTCTCAATGACGTTTTTGAAGGAAAAAGTGAGTATGGCAACCAAATCACCTTTATTGCCCCCACCAACCTTAGCATCCGCCGCTATCTGCTCAAGACCCACACCCCTGTGGCGACCGACGGAGTCAACGATTCCACCAGCACTACCGAACCCATAGACAGCACCGGTACTGGAGAAGTTGTCGATAGCACGCTCGTTCCTGACGTTCCCAACACTCCCGACTCTCTTGGCACTGTCGATTCTATTGATTCTCTTGCCAATGCTGCTGCCATGACCACTCGTGCCGCTTTCGACAAGAACACTGCCACCGATAGTCAGATTATGCAGCTCATCGACGAAATCAGCGTAGATTCGTGTCGCCGAATTGTGTTGTCGCACGTCATCCCCAAAGAAAATCTTCTCCTCGAAGATTTTGCCCGTGGCGTCAAGTCTACTAGCGGAAAAGCCATAGGCACAGGGGGTAAAATCTACACTATGGCGTCTGGCACTCAGTTGTGGATGTACACCTTTGCTTCCACTTTCGGTGGAGTAGCTGGTGCAGGTCCTTTGACCCTCCACGTGGTGTCGCCCACCACACAAATAGAGCGTATCATTGCTTCACACAACATCCGCACCAAAACCGGAACTGTGCACGCCCTACAATACAATTTCACTCTCTTCGAATTCTAATCTTCACTCCCTTTGTGATATGAAAAGAATCCTCCTTTCCTGCTTGCTGCTCGCAAGCCTTTTCAGCACTTCTGCTCTCACTGCGTGTCACGAAACCACAGTGGGCTATCTTGACACACAATATGCTTCTTTCTCCAACAAGGAGTTAGTGGTCTATCGTCAAGTGAGCGAAGATGATGTGCACAGCCTTACCCACGAATATCCTGCTCCTTGGTCGTCACAGCGCATACAAGGGGTATCGGGCACTAACCCCGTCAATTTCCATTTCCAAAGCGTCACCGTGAGCGAAGGCGCTGATGCTGCTGCTTTCAACAAAGCCGTGCAAGAAGGGCTCGTCACCGTGAGTGGAGGCACCATCAACCTCTTCCCCAAAGCCGTGGCGACACTTCCCAATGGACGCTACACCGTCAATCTCCGTGTCACCAACGAGGGCTATTCGCGCGAACTCAACGGACTCTTCACCTTCGTTGTCAAAGACAAGGCTGAAACCACCGAAGACGCTTCCACCGACGCTTCTACCTCTACTAACACAACAGTTGATAACAACTAAAACGAGGCACTATGAAACAAATTCGTATCTTCCTCTTTGCTCTCCTCTGCACCTTCCTAGCCCTTCCCGCTATGGCGCAAGAAGGCAAAGGCATCCAATTTTTCAAAGGCACTTTTGCGCAAGCCCTCGCTAAAGCCAAAGCCGAAGGGAAACCTCTCTTTGTGGACTTCTACGCGGTGTGGTGCGGACCTTGCAAAAAGATGGAGAAACAAATCTTCACTCAGCCCGAAGTGGGAGAATACTTCAACAAGCACTTTGTTGCCCTCCAACTCGATGCCGAAAAGCCCGAAAACGTAGACGTTGCCAAAACCTACAAGGTTGAGGCTTTCCCCACACTAGGCATCCTCGACGGAGAAGGCAAAGCCCTTTCCATCAATGTGGGCTATATGAACGCTCAAGAACTCATGGCGATGGCAAAAACAGCTGTGGGCGAGGTGAAAGGTTTTGAGCAACTCTACAAGGAGTATCGCCAAAATCCCAACGATCTCACCATCCAGCAAGATTTGCTCACCCTTGCTCCCCAATTTCTCACCACACAAGATGGTATGGACGCCGAGAAATGGGTGGTGCGCGTGCGCAAAATCTATCAAGCCTACATCGAGAAGAAGATGAGCGACAATAGTCTCATCAACCGCAAAGACTACGTCATCATTGGTTATCTCGGTGGCGACGACGAAGAAAGTACCTATCGTTTGGTAGACTACATCAGCAACAACATGGATGCCTGGATGGCTGCTGTGGGTGAGCCTGCTGCTTACTATGTGGTGGAGAAAAACGATGAACGTATGCTCAAACTGGTCAAGAAAGGTGATGAGAGCTACAAAACCTATCTCGAAAAAATCCGTACCGACTACAAGAAGGCTTACGACGTCATCAAGTTCACCAGCGCCACCCCCTACGACAAGTCGCGCGACTACTACAATGCCCTCTTTGCCATCTACAAGAACAAGGATGTGGCACAGTATCTCAAACTCATGCGCCAATATCTTGCCACCCTCGGTGCTGACGCCAATGCTGCCGACTATGCCATGGCTGCGCAATCCCTCTATTACGCTGCTGGCAACAAACTCAGTGCTGCCGACCACGAACAAGCCATCGAATGGCTCAAGATGGCGATTCCTTCCGAGAAAGTGTTGATGAACAAAATCAACTATCTCGTGATGGTGGGCGACTCTTATCGTGAACTCAAGAAGTACAAGGAAGCGGAGCAATACTACAAGCAGGCTTATGGCGAATCGCTCCAAATGGGCGAACTTGAACAAGCGCAACAAATGATTCAAGCCAGCGTGCTTCATAAGCTCTCCACCCTAGAGTTACTCATGCGCTAAGGCAAAACGCGCTCACAGCCCTTCTTTTGCCCCTTTCCGCCCCTTTCCGCCCTTCCTTTGGTGTTAACCCTCTATTCATATAGGGGTTGCAAAAAGGCAAAGAGTGAAAAATTGGCAGAAAAGTGCACAAAAAACTTTTTGCACCCCTGGTTTTGCTATTTGGGTATAGCAAATCAGGGGTGTTTCTGTTTTTGTTTGCCGGCAGTGCTTTTTTGAACCCCAATCGGTCATTAGATCCTGGAAGTTGTCTTCTCTATAACGATTTGCACTATACGGTCTAATGACCGATTTGGGTTGAAACACTTCGGGGGGCGTAAGCGGACGTTTTGCTCACGCGTGCGTGTACGCGCGCCTTCCCTGCGATTTTGTACTTTTTGCTTTCACAACCTTCACAAGAGAGCTTCGCGACTGCCCAAAAGCAGGGGAGAATGGTCCCAGCTGTTTGATGTCGATTGGCTAAGGTTTTAGGCGGCTCCAGACGCTTTTATGGCGTGAATTGTTAAAATATGTCCGAAAATATCGTGTTACTTCTTGATATATAGTGGGTTATAAGGGGTGTCTGTGAAGGTTGTGAAAGCAAAAAGTGCAAAACTCCTGTAGTGTGCGCGTATGCGTGCGCGTGAGGATGCTAGTTTTAACATCTAGTAGCAGTGACTTTTTTCTGTTCGCTACGTTCTTCCTCCGAGTGCGTGCGATATGCGGAATCAGCAGCAGATTCTTTCCAAAAATGTTTTTGCGATAGTGGTATAGTCGTTCTATTGAGCAGTGCAGAAAACGTCCGACTTTTGCCGAAAAAACTCCCACGTTTTTCAGAAAATGTCCAACGTTTTTCCAAAAACGTCGGAGAATTTTTGAGAAAGCTCCCACGTTTTTTTGAGGCGATCTCTTTCCGTTCGCTATGTAGCTGTCTTTTGTTCACATGGCATACTTTTCGTTGCTGTTTCTTTCTGTCTTCCTCTTCTCCTTCTTCAGATACATTGAGCCTCATCAATCTCCCCTAAAATGGCGAATTATGGGAACTTCCTCCTTTTGGGGGGCACAGCATCGCTAGTGGCAAAGTATAAGGCGAGAAAGCCCCATTTCAGCTAGGCTTGTTTATCGCAGGAAGTTATCTTCTTTATAACGAATTGCACTATAACGGTCTAATGACTGATTGGGGATAATGCTTGGATGGGGTAGAAAAAGTCAGTACTCTTGTTTTTGAATTGGAGATTTTGATAGATATGATAGCATCTTTAGGTATTTATGCGCAAATATGTTGGAATTTATCGTGAAAAATGCTATATTTGCAGTCATAATATCATAAAAACAACCGATGAATACATTCAGAAAATTATTGCTGCTCTGTTGCGCTTTGCTAGTGTCCCTAGCGAGTGTGGCTGCATCTTCGATGCCGCAGGTGAGCACAGACAAAGAGGTGCATTGGTATCTCTTGAAGTTTACGAATAGTGGAATGGTGGTGGAAGCTGCCAAAGCCAATGCTGGTGCGCGTCAAGCTGCAATAACGGGCATTGATGCTCAGTTGTGGAAAGTGGAAGGTTCTGCTGCCGCAGGTTACACGATTACCAACAAACTGGGGTTGCAACTCTATGTCACCAATACCCAAGAAATGGGGATGGTTGAGGCTGTGAAGCAACCCACCAAGAACAATAAATTCGCGATTGCTCCTTGCAAAACAGCGAATTTCACGTCATCGTTTGAAATCCATCCTAAAGCCAACGACCAAGTAGGTTTCAACCAATGGCAAGGAGCTGGTGCTGGACACGCCATAGGACTTTGGGGATCTAGCAAAGACAAAGAAGGTAACAATGCTTTTACCTTTGAAACTACTGCTGCCTTGGATGCTTATAAGAATCTTCCTCCTCTCGTGCCTTATCCTCAAAGCATCAAAATCGAACAAGGGAAGCATCTTGATTTGCGAAACCTCAAAGTCATCACTTCACCCGTTGATAGTTTGAAGGGTATGGTGCATGAGTTTTCAGAAGAAGTGAAAACTCGTTTGGGGCTCACGCTCTCTTTGCAATCTTCACCTGCCGCGGCAGCTGACGGCATGATTGCGTTGATTGCCGACAAGAGCATCGTGGGCACAGAAGCCTATACGCTCAAAGTCACCGAAAAGCACATCGAAATCAAAGCTTCTCATCGTGCTGGCTTCTTCTATGCTTTGCAAACCTTGCGTCAGCTCATGACCAAGGCTTTCTATGCCAAGACGGCTGCGCAAAGAGAGTGGAACATCCCTGTGCTTGACATCAAAGACAAACCGCTGTTGTCTTATCGTGGATATATGCTCGACATTGCTCGTCACTTCTTCGACAAGAACGAAGTTAAGCGCATTCTCGACATCATGTCTTTCTACAAGATGAACCGTTTGCACTGGCACTTGACTGACGACCAAGGTTGGCGCATCGAGATTCCCGAATATCCCAAACTCACCCAAGTGGGAAGCCGTCGCAAAGGCTCGTTTGTGAGCGATGGCATTGAAAAAGGCTTCTTTGACGACACAGAATATGGTCGTGGCATGTATTACACCCTCGACGACTTGCGCGAGATTGTAGCTTATGCTGCCGAAAGAAACATCGAAATCATTCCCGAAATCGACATGCCGGGTCACATGGTGGCTGCACTTGCTGCTTATCCAGAGTTGAGTTGCTTTCCCAATCGCACGTATAAAGTTCGTGTGACTGCTGGTATCTCCAAAGATGTGTTGAACATCGGCGACGACAAGGTGATTGACTTCCTCAAAACGGTGCTCGATAATGTAGCGAAAGTGTTCCCCGGACGCTACATCCACCTCGGTGGTGATGAATGCCCCACCGACCGCTGGAAGGAAAATGCCCTTTGCCAACAACGCATCAAGGACAACAAACTCAATGGCGTGAACGAATTGCAGCCTTGGTTGGTGCACGAACTCGCTGTTTATCTCAAGAAGAAATACAACAAAGATATTGTGGCTTGGGATGAACTCATCGAGACCAAGACCGACAACTACTGGAATCGTCACAAAGGCGAGGTTTCTCCGCTCATCATGGCTTGGAATTTGGGACTTGATGGCACAAAACGATGGACTAACTGGACCGACATCTTGGCGGCTTCCAAAGGTTTCCACACAGTGATTGTACCTTACAACGTGCTCTATCTCGACTGGATGCAAGTGACTGCCGACCAAGCGGATGTCAATGAAGGCTACCGCGGAGGTTGGGGCGATGGCAGCGTGAACAGCGTTGAGAAAATCTACAACTTCGATCCGCTGGAACGTCTACGCTCTGCTGGTAAGACGGAATATGGTCTCGGTGTGCAAGGCAATATGTGGACAGAAACGACCAACAACAATGCAGAATTGGAATACCAACTCTTGCCCCGTTTGTTGGCTATATCAGAAATCGGTTGGTTGCCTAATAACCAAAAGGACTGGTTGAGCTTCTTCTATCGTCTGCAAAATCACAGTCGAGTGTTTGAAGATCGCAATTTGACCTACGCAAAGCATTTCTTCTTGAAAGAAGAGAAGGCACCGCTCCAAGAAAAGATAGACGCAGCTGAAAAGTTGTTGGCAGAGACACACGCTGACGAAGTGGGCTATGTGTCAAAAGCTACTTTCGATGCTTTGAAAACCGCTGTGACCACTGCCAAAGCGGCTGCGGCATCTGACGAAGCACAACAACTGGAAGCAATGACACAAGCGCTTGCCACATTCAAGGCTGCCCCCATCACACAGCCCGTTGCTGGCAAAGTGTATCGCTTGATGTCTGCATCTACCTACTACAAAGCGAAGTTTGCTGGTGCAACACTCTATGCCGACGGCAGAAATGCGCTGAGAGTGCACTACACTGATCAGCAAATGCCCGAAGAACTCTTCACTTTTGTGACAGCCAAAGAGGGATGGACCTTGAAATCGCTCCACAACAATCGACAAATCCAAATGGGGTCTTATGATCAACCATTGCGATTTGTAGGACAAAATGGCACTCCCATCCGCATCGACCGCGCTGCTGTGCCTGCGCAGCAATATGACTATGTGCCTGGTGCTGTGGTGTTGTCTAAAGTGCAAGGATACAATGCAACTGCTACTGGTAAGGTGCAAAGATTTTTCATCAAGTCGTTCGGTGGAGATCGTGATAACGACGTGCCTTCAGAGAATAAGGTCGTAGCTTTCGACAATCCCACCTTGTGTCATGCTGGAACATGGCGCATTGTTGAGGCTGACTTCCAGAAGATGCTCGCTGCCTTGTTGCAACGTTGTGACCATCTCGTAGAAGACGTGGTGCCCAATGAAGAAGGACAATTCACACAAACGGCTATTGCTCAACTACAAAAAGATCTCGCTCCTGCTCGTACATTAGTGACTCAACATGCTGCGGTTTCGCAAGAGGTGTATGTGTCTTACGTGAAAGTGTATGAGAAGTTTTTGACTGCTCCTAAGACTACGGCATTGGATGCACTGTCTTCCGACCATTATTATGTGATTCGCAGCGCAAATCCTCGTACGGCTGGTTTTGTGGCAAGTATGAAAAACGGAGTAGTGGAGGCTGAAGAAGTGGCAAGTGCTGCGGTGACTCAGGATATGCCTTCTGTGCTGTGGAAGGTTGTGCGTCAAGATGATGGAAGTTTTGTGCTGATCAACAAAACAGAGCAACAATATGCAGTAGTACACAAGTCGTCTAATAGCGAAAGTGTTGTAGCGAACAACGCTTCCTTTATGTGGCAACTGAAATATCGCAAACAAGGCGACGTAACAGGCTTCTGGATTATAGCAGGTACATCCAACTATGGTTGGTATATGCCTGAGAAAGCCACATCACACATCACCTTGCGTATACCCAATCAGTGGAACAATTATTGGAAACTAGAACCAACTGCCATTCCTACTGGTCTGGAACGATTGCCCGTTTTTGAAAGTACTTCTGGTGTGATCTACGACCTTTCTGGTCGTGTGGTGAGCACTCCCCAACATGGCGTTGTGATTGATGCCGCTGGTCACAAGCAAGTGCGATAAATTCAAACAAGTTCTCTTGTGGCACTCTGTCTTCGCTGCACGATATGGACAGATGCCTATTTCCTAATACAACGACAGCGTCAAAACCTATGAGTTTTGACGCTGTCGCTTTTTTATGTCTTTCGCAGGGTGTAACGCGTAAAAATAAAAATCGTGCGTTAGAGCGAAGAAAAAGGGGGATTAAGGAGATTGTATATGCGTGCGTTCTTGTGGCGGCTTACTCTCCGCAGAGTGCTTCGTAGACAGGCATAAATTCTTGCGCTGCAAGATAGGCAAAAAAGCTAATCAGAAGAGTGCTGTGTCGACGAAAGAGAGAGCAATATTCCGCATCTTTCTCATGTTTCTTTTTGCGCTCAAACTGAATGCGCTCGATGATGCTGCTGATAAAACCAAGAGTGAACACGGCAAAAAGGATGTAGTGACGCATAATCTATAGGTATGTTAGGAAATAAGTGTGCTTAAGAACTATGTTTCGTAGCAAAGATAGAAAAAATAGGTGACAGTGCCAAATGAATCATGGGGGTATGACGAGAAATGTCTTTGACGCAGCTTGATAGTAGGGTAGATGACTCTTTCTGGACTTCTGAACGATGGTTTGAAAAACGGCAATTCCCACTACTCACAATCCGTGAGTAGTGGGAATTTTGAGGTAGAATAGTGGCTAGTGTGCAACTAGAATCTGTAGGTAGCCGTGAGGTTGATGTTGCTAGGTGCACCAGGGAACGAACGGAAGCGATCCAGACCACCGATGTAATAGCGTTTGTCGAGCACGTTGTTCCAGTTGAGTTGCAACTGCATATCTCTCACTTTGTAGTAGAGCGCGAGGTTGAGCAAAGTGTAGCCAGGGTAAGCGACCGGTAGTGCTCTTCTGCCCACTTGTCCCTCACGACGGCTTACGCCATTGACGCCAAGTCCAAAACCTAAGTCGCGGAACGCACCAGAGGGGATGATGAATTTCGTCCAGAGGTTGGCAGCGTGACGAGGAGTACCAGGACGTTGGACGTTGAGGTCTTTAGTGCCAGGAGCCGCCTTGGTGATTTCAGCAACGTTGTAGGTGTAGCTTGCCATAATGCTCCAATAAGGAAGAATGCGACCCGATACATCGAATTCCACACCGCGAGACACTTCTTCACCAATGGCTACCAGCAATCTAGGTCTTGCAGGGTCGCCTGCATTGTAAAGACTATTGTTTTTGCGGATTCTAAAGAGTGAAGTAGTCACGCTCAAACGCTTGTTGAGATATTCACCTTTAGCACCTACTTCCCACAGTTCGCTCTTCATTGGGTCAAATGGACCTCCCGCTTCGGGATCACTTTGACGAGCAACAGATTGAGGTTCGAAACCGCGAATCCAAGAAGCATAAACGTTGGTAGAAGGAGTGAGCGCGTAGACCAAACCTACACGAGGAATGAAGGCACTTTGTGTGGTCTTCTTTTCAACACCCTTGTTTCTTGTGACATCAGTGAACCATTCCACACGTGCGCTCAGCAGTGCTTGCAAGCGTCCCCACTGGAGTTGTTCTTGCAAATAAACACCATTAGAGTAGGTGCGTATAGCATCGCCTTGACCATTGGGGTTTCCAGCACCACTTGTGTAGATATACTTAGTTACATCTTGGATGCGATTACCCATAGTTGAGTTCAGATCGAAACTAGGAACGTTGGTGCGTGGGTTGCCGTTTTTGTCTAGAATGAACTTATCGAGATATTTAGCATCTTTGGCAAGTTTGTCCTTGTCGAAATCGCCTGTTGTGCCGTCCTTTAGTAGGTATCCACCAGCCGAAAGGGAACTAAGACCGGGAGCAATAGCGGTGTTGAAGTAATCATATCCCAAGAGGAGTTTGTGCTTCGCTGCGCCTGTGGCAACATCCCAAGTGAGGTAGTTGTTGAAGTTGTTGGCGGTGATGTGGCGATAGCGTTTGTCAAATCTCATTTCCACCTTTGTAGGATCTTCTGTGCCATTAGCCATCAGTTGATAACGGTGTTGTGTAGTGTGTTCTTCGCCTCTATCCACATAACTAGAGTAGAGATAGGTGCTGTTGAAGAGCAAACCTTTTGCCAACTGGTGAGAGAGAGCAAACGAGAGGTTGAAGGTATTTTCGCTCAGATAGTCGCTAGCCGCCCCTAGAGAGGAGTAGTAAGGCACAGCAAAGATGTCACCTTTGGCAGGTAGGGAAAGTCCTCTGTCGGGATTACCCATATTGTTGTTGTAAGTGATGTCGGCGTTGAGCTGCGTGCGATCGGAGAAGATGTAGGTGAATGAGGGAGCAACAATGAAGGTGGTGACTCCTTGAAGGTCGCGGAATCCATCGGTGTTTTCATAACCGAGGTTCAAGCGATAGAGAATGTTTTTCTTCTCGTTGAGAGGTCCAGTGAAGTCAGCATATACATTGGAGGTGTTGAAACTTCCTGCAGTGAGCGACACCGAACGACGTACGACGTCAAGAGGTTTCTTCGTCACACGGTTCACTACACCACCAGGTGCAGCATTTCCAAAGAGAGCAGAAGCTGGACCTTTGATAACTTCCACGCGCTCGATATTGGCGAGAGAAGATTGACGCCACAATGGAGTAAGTCCGCGCATACCATTGAGGAGGTTACCCGAGTTAAGGTTACCCAATGAGCGGAAACCACGAATGCTGAAGTCGTTGTAGGCAGAATATTGACTGATACCACTGATGTTTTTTACCACATCGTTTACGGTGATAGCACCTTGGTCGAGCACAAGTTCTTTGGTCACATAACCAATGGACTGTGGCACGTCTTTGAGGGCGGTTGCCGTCTTGGTGCCGACAAACGAAACGGAGTTTTTGTACGATTGTTCGCGACGACCCATCACATCGACCGTGGGGAGAGCATCAGAGCGTTCCTGCAAGGCAAAATTGACACCTGTATAACTCTTGTTGCTGAGTTGAAGTGTGCGTTGTTGAGTGGCATAACCGATGGCATGAACGAGGATTGTCGTTTCACCACTAGGCAATTCACTGAGCGTGAAATAACCATTGGCTTTGGTGCGAACAGCACGCTTCATACCTTTCACCGTGATGGTAGCTTCGTTAATGGGATTGCCGTTGTTGTCGGTGATTTGTCCACTGATTTCAGCAAAAGCTCCTTGCTTGGGTTCGGTGCCGTTGGCTGTGCGATTTACGAGTGTGTCGTTTGCTGCTGTAGTGGCATTGTTGGGAGTTGCATTGCCACTCAATTTGCTGTCGCCATTTGCGTTGCTAGCAAACGAAGCGGCAGGAATGGTCATAGCTGCGGCAAGCAATGCTACAGGAATGATGGAGGGAGTCATAAGAATTAGGGAGTATAGTGTTGTGATGTTCGGACGACAACGCGCAGTATTGATAATGATCTCCTCTCGTTTGTTCTGAATTTCTGTGGTCAAAATATTCTCTACGCGTTTAGTCCGATAAATAAGAGAGGAAAAGCGACTGCGAAATTACTCATTTAACTCTTCCGCGACAGAATAAATTGCACATTATCTTAAGAAATGAGTAATAAAATACTTAGATTTAGTGATGTGAAAAGGTTGTTCTGCCATCCTTATTTATCAAAATATCCGATAAATAGGTGTAAAATAGCTGTATTCGGACATTATATCATGATAATCATTAGAAACATCGCATCATTGTTTCGAGATTGAGCTCTGTTTCTTAGTTGATGCTAAGGAAAACAGAATAGGGAAGTATAAGGTTTCGCACGATCACTACTTGGGCTCAAGTTGTTTTGCTCTTCCGAAAAGCCCCACCATTCACACTATTATGTGAGTGGTGGAGCTTGAGTTTTAGGAAAGTGCTAAAAGCACGCCATTAAAATCTGTAGGTTGCCGTGATATTGATGTTGCGAGGTGCACCTGGGAAGGAGCGCAAACGGTCATATCCTGAGATATAGTATTGCTTATTGAGCGCATTGTTGAGATTCAGTTGGAGCTGGACTTCACGTACCTTATAGTAGAGGGCGAGATTTAGTAGCCCATAACCAGGATAAGATACGACATTCTCACGACGTCCCACTTGTCCCTTTCGCTCGCTCACGCCGTTCAGACCAACGCCAATGCCAAGATTGCGCAGCATACCTGTGGGAACGATGAATTTTGTCCAGAGGTTGGCGGAATGGCGTGGAGTGCCTGGACGTTGTAGGTTTAAGTCTTTTGTTCCTTCTGGAGCTTTTGAAATCTCTGCTACATTGAAGGCATAGCTAGCCATAATGCTCCAATAGGGGAGAATTCGTCCAGAAACATCAAATTCGACACCACGAGAAAGTTCTTCCCCAATAGGCACCATGAGGTCGGGTTGTCCTGATACTCCAGCATTGTAGAGTGTATTTTTCTGACGGAGACTGAAGAGAGCAGCAGTGACGCTGAGGCGTTTGTTGAGATATTCGCCTTTGGCCCCCACTTCCCAGAGTTCGCTTTCTACAGGATCGAAAGGTCCTCCTGAGGCAGGATTGCTTTGGACAGCCACACTTTGAGGTTCGAAACCTCGAATCCACGTGGCATAGAGATTGGTAGAAGGGAGCATGGAATATACCATTCCTACGCGAGGGGTAAAGGCGTGTTGATGGGTTTTGCTCTCCGTGCCATTATCGTGTTGGGTGATGTCGGTGAACCACTCCATGCGCGCCCCTAAGAGCAGCTGAAGTTTGCGCCAAGTGAGTTGTTCTTGGAGATAAACGCCATTGGTGTATTGGTCGCTAGGACGCACATCTTTAGATTCGTAGATGTGTTTGGTCACGTCTTGATAGCGATTGCCAGCAGAAGAATTGAGATTAAAGGCTGGAACATTGGTGCGTGGGTTGCCGTCTTTGTCTAAGAGATAGTCGTCGATTTTCTTCGTATTGAAGGTTTTGGCTGTGCCTCCATTCTTGAGGAGGTATCCCCCTGCTTCTATGTAGCTAGAACCAGGTGCAAGTTGCGTATTAAAATGGTCGTAGCCCACCAAAACCTTGTGTTTTACAGCTCCTGTGGCAACATCCCATGTGAGATAATTATTGAAATTGTTGTTGCGGAAGTGGCGTTGACGTTGTGTCACGCGCATGAGTACAAGAGAAGGGTTGTCTTTTCCGTCAGCCTTCTTCACAAAAGCATTGTCTTGAGAGTGTTCCATCAAGTCCTCATCGTAAGACGAATAGAGATAGGTACTGTTGAAGAGAAGACCTTGGGCTAGTTGATGTGAGAGAGCAAAAGATAAATTAAGATTGTTCTCCCGCAGATAGTCATTGGCTGCAGACTGTGTGGCAGATATCGGACGAGAGAATAGACTACCATCTCCGAATACGGCGACTCCTCGATCGAGCTTACCTTGGTTGTTGACATAAGTCATGTCCACATTAAGCTGTGTGCGGTCGGAAGGTCGATAGGTGAAGGAAGGGGCTACGATGTAGCTCGTGAGTCCTTGGAGATTGCGGTAGCTATCTGTGTTTTCATATCCGAGGTTAAGGCGATAGAGCAGAGTCTTTTTATTGTTGAGCGGACCTGTGAAGTCTGCATAAGCGCGTGTGGTGTTGAAGCTACCCGCAGTGAGAGATACTGATTTTCGAGCGACATCAAGTGGTTTCTTAGTCACGCGGTTGATGATGCCGCCAGGAGCAGCATTGCCGAAGAGGGCAGAAGCTGGACCTTTGATGACTTCTACACGCTCGATGTTGGCAAGTGAGGATTGACGCCACAAGCTAGTTTGTGTGCGCATGCCATTCACCAAGTTGCCCGAGTTGCGATTACCCGTTGCTCGGAAGCCACGGATAGAGAAATCGTTGTAGAAAGAATAGGGATTAACACCACTCATGTTTTTCACTACATCATTCACGGTGATGGCACCTTGGTCGAGCACCAACTCCTTGGTGACGTAGTTGATGGATTGAGGTACATCTTTGAGCAGTGTCGCAGTTTTGGTGCCCACAAAAGACACCGTGTTTTTATACGATTGTTCTTTACGTCCCATCACATCGACCGTGGGGAGCACGTCAGTACGCTCTTGTAAAACAAAGTCTATGACTTCATAGCTCTTGTTGTTTGACAACTTTATGGTGCGTTGTTGTGTAGTATATCCGATGGCATGAATGAGGATTGTCGTTTCACCGCTAGGCAGTTCGCTGAGCGTGAAATAGCCATTGGCTTTGGTGCGAACAGCGCGCTTCATACCTTTCACCGAGATGGTGGCTTCGCTGATGGGGTTTCCGTTGTTGTCGGTGATTTGTCCACGGATTTCAACGAAAGCACCTTGCTTGGGTGTAGTGTTGTTGGCTGCGCGATTTACGAGTGTGTCGTTAGCTGCTGCAGTGGCATTGTTGGGAGTTGCATTGCCACTCAATTTGCTGTCGCTCTTTGCGTTGCTAGCAAACGAAGCGGCAGGAATGGTCATGGCTGCGGCAAGCAATGCTACAGGAATGATGGAGGGAGTCATAAAATCAGGAAGATGTTGAGTTATTCGGAACTTAATGCGGAGTTCTGATTGTGCCGTTCCCCGTGGTTTGTTCTGTATAGTTTTTTAGGTAAATCTCTACGCTTTTAGTCCGATGAATAAGAGAATGGGGAAGGAATAAGTAACTGCGAAAATACTGATTTTACTCCTCTACAAAGGATGATATTGCGCACTATCTAAATAGATGTGTAGAAAAATACTTAGATTTAGTGATGTGAAAAAGTTATTCTGTCAATAGTACTTTTCAATTTGTGCTAAAATAGGTGCAAACTGTTGCCTTTTTAGATGATAATAATCATAAAAATCATTAGTTGCACTTGCTCGAATGACTGAAATTGGGTTTATCTAAGCTATTTATTTTCGCATTTACATCCATCACTTCGTTTCATGCTTTTATTACTTCGTTTTTTAGTCCTCTTTGTGCTTATCGCAGGCTGTGTCAATGTTGGAGAGCATCGCCTCAATGTTACGCTTCAAACCCTCGTATTTGGCGCGTTTCACGGCAGAACCTTTGAAGAGGGTGCGATATTCCTCAAGAGTGAGATGGCGCCAGTCTTCCCAAGTCATGGCAAGGAGGGCAGGGGACGGCTGGAAAGCCTCAATGTTGGTGGGACGCGCTAGTCGATTCCAGGGACAGACATCGCCACAGCGGTCGCAACCGTAGAACATTTCGCCCATCTTTTCGCCTGTGCCTTCGGGAAGGGTGTCACTACGATATTCGATGGTGAGATAAGAAAGGCATTTGCGTGCATCTAGTCCTCGCTCGCTGAGGCATTGCGCAGGGCAGGCTCTCAGGCACTTTGTGCAGGTGCCGCAGCGATTCTCCACAGGGCCGTCGAAGGCATCGGCAGGGAGCGTGAGAAAGAGTTCTCCAAGAAAGAAATAACTCCCAGCTCCAGGGATAATCAACTGAGAATTTTTCCCAATCCAACCAAGTCCTGACTTCCAAGCCCAGTAGCGTTCGTCGACGGGGGCGGTGTCGGTGAACACGCGAGAGGTTTCTAACTGTTCGGCTGCTGCGGTGTGCCCGTTGTCAATGAGGTGTTGGCGGATGTTTCCTAAAAGTTGAAACAATCGGGCTTTCATCTCGTCGTGATAGTCTTTGCCGCGGGCATAGCGCGCTAGGGGAATGTAGCGTTCTTTCTGCTTTTCTCTGCGCGGATTTGTTGTGGATGCAGGGGAAATGGACGAGGGAGTTGTTTTCTCTGCATCAAAAGTGTTGGATGAGGTGGTTGATGTTGTGTTTTCAGTTAAGTTATGTGCTGTCTTGTCGTCTGATGGGGGATAGTTTGGTGCGCTTTCTTCGGGAACGAACGTATAGTAGTTGAGTGCGAGAGAGACAATGCACTGCACCCCTTCGACCAGAAGGCGCGGGTCACGACGTTTGTCTTCATTGCGCTCGAGATAGCTCATTTCTCCGTGCATACCTTCATCGAGCCACTGCTGACGCCGTGCCACGTGTTCTGCGTCCATGGGGAGCGCAGGGGAGATGCCGCAAGCAAAAAAGCCGAGGCGTTGTGCTTCGGCTTTGATGTATTCGGAGGAAAGAATCATGTGTTGTGTCTGTGTTGAGAGAACTGTGGAGTGAACCACGAAAGTTGGAAGAGAAGGTACGGAGTGTTGTGGGGCGGGTTAGGGAAAAACCTTAAACTCATAGCCTTGTTTGAGCAACCATTCTATGGCGCGAGGGAGCGCGTATTGGAGTTTCTCGTAACTCTTGATGCTGTCGTGGAAAGTGATGATGCTTCCATTGCGTGCATAGTGGCGCACATTGGCTAAAACATCCTTTCCTGTGAGGTGAGAGGAATAGTCACGGGTCACCAAGTCCCACATTACCACGCGATATCTTCTGGAGATGGCATTGTATTGTCGCCATTTCATCCATCCATGCGGTGGACGAAAGAGGTCTGTGTGGAGATATTCATTGGCACGCTCCACATTGCGCACATAACTGCTGATGCCGTGGAGATGTCCTGAGATGTGGTTGAAGGTGTGGTTGCCGAGTCGATGTCCTCTTCTGCGCACCTCTTCGAAAATCTCTGGATATTTGCGAATGTTGTCGCCCACCATGAAGAATGTCGCTTTGATGTTGTATTGATCCAACACATCGAGCACCCAAGGTGTCACCTCTGGTATCGGTCCGTCATCGAAGGTGAGATAGACCGAATGCTCATTGGGATCCATACGCCAGAGAGCATTTGGATAGAGCCAACGGAGGAAAAAAGCGGGTTGTTCGATAATCATAGTGTACACTCAAAAGAGAGGGGCAGCAACCGCTGTCAAGAAGACAGAAATCTGCCCCAGACTTTGAGAGTCTGGGGCGAATTTCGGAGAGATTATTCAGCTTCGTCAAGCATTGCAGGCGTCGCACTTTGCTGTTGCTGCATTTGCATTCGACGTTCGCGCTCCATCATACGCTGGATGATCACTTGTCCAGCAGGAGTGCGCTCGAGGTTGCGCAAGAACTTGTCGTAAACCTTTGCTTCTGGAGCCTTGATTCCTGCGAGCCCTTCGAGAGCTATTTGCAGTACTTGCAACTTTTGCATTAAGGTGTTGCCGTAAGAAGCAAGGCGACTCTCGGACAATGTGCTAGCCCAGTTGATGTATTGCGTTGTATTTTGGGCAACTGCCACGAGGATGCGACGTGCATCGGCATCACGACCAAGTTCGTGATAGAGCTGTGGCATGAGGAATTGGCTACCATCGGGGGTGAAGCCGAGTGAGAAGAAGTCGTAAGGTACTTGTTGAGCAGGGAATACTTTTTCGCACTTGTTGAGCACTTCTAAAGCCTCCTTCTTACGACCTTCCTTAGATAATTGGGCGGCGAGTTGCACCATGCGCATACGATGGGTGAGGCACATGCGCATAATCGTTTGGTCGATGTAGACTTTAGGATCAGCGACATTACCAAAGCGGAACTTCTTCATGAAGTTGTCGTACATGCGCTGCGTGTCTACTTTCTCATTTTGCGAAGCAAATGGAGTGATGCGCGCTGCAAGTCCTTCGAGCATCAAGAATTTCTCGAGACCGGCTTGAGAATCGCTGCCGAGCGTCGTGCTCATGTAGAGCGGACGCGTCCAATTATGGTGAGCGAGCATCTCATATATCATCATATCATTCTTGCCGAGTGCGCGCTTTCCTTTGAGGGAAATCACCATCTTGTCGGGGATGCTGTCTTTTCCGTTAGGCAATTTCATTCCGCTGCGCAAAACGGCGGCTTTATCCACTGTCATCACGAGCGAGTCGGTGGGGATGATGCCGAAGTCTTTGTTGCGCACGAAGTTGTCGATCACGTAAGAGAGTTCAAATGGGTCGACTTTTTTGCCTTCTGCAGCGAATTGTTGCTTAAGTTCTTCCAACTTATCGTTCATCGGCTCAATGCGAATGAGGTCGTGTCCACCCACATTGTCCACATATTCCCAACGATTCCAAGTGATAGGGAGTGCAGGACTGTTCCAAGCTGGACGACGCATTTGATCGATATACCAGTCTGTGGAGAGGTAAGACAAGTTGCAGACACGCGCATCGGTGCGGTTGCCTTCCACATCTTGGTTGTACCAAAGAGGGAAGGTGTCGTTGTCGCCGTTGGTGAAGATAACTGGATTTCCCTTTTCGTCGAGCGAGTTGAGATAGTTCAAACCAAAGTCGCGAGCGGCAGTGCGTCCTGAGCGGTCGTGGTCGTCCCAAGTTTGGCTCACCATTTGCAGCGGAATAGCCACAGCAATGACTGAAGCAATGCCGGCAGCTGCGAGATGAGGCACTTTCACACGGCGAAGACCTTCGACGATGGCTGCCACACCCAAACCAATCCAAATGGCGAACGCATAGAACGAACCAGCATAAGCATAGTCGCGTTCACGAGGTTCGCTAGGTGTTTGGTTCAAATAGAGCACGATGGCAAGACCTGTCATGAAGAAGAGGAAGAAGACAACCCAAAACTGTTGGATACCTTTCTTTCCGCGGTAGGCTTGCCAGAAAAGACCTGCTAAACCGAGGAGCAGGGGTAAGCAATAGAACACATTGTGTCCTTTGTTTGCTTTCAAATCATCGGGCAGGAGTGACTGATCACCGTAGAGTGCATTGTCGATGAAGGGAATACCCGTAATCCATTGTCCGTGTTCCAGTTCTCCATAACTTTGAACGTCATTTTGACGACCAGCGAAGTTCCACATGAAGTAGCGCCAGTACATAAAGTTGATTTGATAGGAGAGGAAGAAGCGGAGGTTGTCCATTTGCGTAGGCATTTCTCCTGTGAAACTATAAGGTTGTCCCTCATATTCGCCAGAAACATCCACCGACTTTGTTTCTACACCACCGAGCCACTCGTTGTAGAGACCTGCGTGTTTGCGTGAGTGCATGCGGGGGAAGAGCATCTTTTGTGCACTGGGGAACACAGGTTGTCCCATCACCTCAACTACGTCGTAGCGGTCGGGCTCGTCAGCCTTTTGCTTTTCGTGGCGTTGCACCGTCTCTTCTTTAGCATATCCCACAGCTTGTGAAGTGTAGGCTTCACCGTAGAGGAGAGGTTTTGTGCCGTATTGTTCACGGTTGAGATAAGTGCCAAGAGAGAAAATATCTTCAGGAGAGTTTTGGTCCATGGGAGGGTTCGCCACGGAGCGGATGACGATTACCGCATAAGTGGAGTAACCAATCATCAGCATCAGCATGCACAACAGTGAAGTGTTGAGCGCGCGTTTACGCACTACGTATTCTCCGTTGCGTTTCCAATAAAGCAGTGCGCCAAGCAGAGCCAGAACGACCGCACCAATGAGGAGAGGGCCCACGATACCCTTACCATAGAAAGGAATACCCAACATTGCCACGCTCGCAAGGTAGAGTCCGATGGCAAGTTCACGGCGTTGTTGTGTGGTGCTCCAAATTGCAGCACCCACCACGCCAATCAAGGCTAGGATGTAAATCACCAAACCTGTGTTGAAAGGTAGACCGACGGTGTTCACAAAGAACAACTCAAACCAGCCGCCCACTTTCACGATGCCTGGTACGACACCATAGAGCACAGCCGCCACAAGCACCACGCTCAATCCAAGTGCAAGGAGCGAACCTTTGAGATTTGCGTTGGGATACTTCTTGTAGTAATATACCAACACGATGGCAGGTAAGCAAAGGAGGTTGAGCAGGTGGACACCGATGGAGAGTCCTGTGAGGTAGAAAATGAGGACGAGCCAGCGGTCAGAATGAGGAGCGTCTGCATTGTCTTCCCATTTGAGAATCAGCCAGAATACTAAGGCGGTAAACATAGAAGAGTAGGCATAAACCTCACCTTCTACGGCAGAGAACCAAAAAGTGTCGCTCCAAGTGTAAGCCAAAGCACCAGCCACACCACAAGCTATGATGGTGATGGTCTGCGCCACGCTGTTCACCACACCGTCCGTGCAGATGAGTTTGCGTGCCAAGTGCGTAATGCTCCAGAATAGGAACAAGATGCAGAACGCGGAGAGTGTAGCACTCATCACGTTGATCCAATAAGCCACCTGTTCCGGACTTGAAGCAAAGAGAGAGAAGAACTTGCCCGTGAGCATGAAGAAAGGTGCACCGGGTGGGTGTCCCACTTCAAGACGATAGGCGGTGGTGATGAACTCGGGACAGTCCCAGAACGAAGCCGTGGGCTCTACGGTCGAGATGTAGGTAAAGGCTGCGATGAGAAAAACGAGCCAACCTGTGATGTTGTTGATAAGTTTGAACTGTTTCATTGTGGCACGGATGTGGTTGCACCTGTTGCTAATAGAGATTACAGCAGAAGAAAGAGTAGTGATGCACTGCGTGTTGCGGCTGTTGTTTATGTCGAAGCTGCGAGCTACGCTACACGAGTGCAGTAACTATCTAATATCTTGCAAAAGTACAAAGTTTTTTTCGTTTTCCTCTCACGTTTATGCTATAATATCGCAAACCACTTGTTTTTTCATGCTTCATAGTATCGACAAGCATGTCTAAAAGTGCAGGAAATAAAAGTTATTCCTTTCGTAATATTCTTTTGTATTGTGCTGTATCCCCATAAAATGAAGGTGCCCGTGTCAAAACTACATTGTTCTGACGCGGGCGTTGTACTATAGAGAAGGGGCGTTGCTCAGGAAATCTTCATAATGTCTTATTTCTGATGGCGCATGAGTGTCCGAGAATGATGGAAGATTAGATGCCCCAAGAGTGCTGGTTTAGAAGCGATAGTGCATACCTACAGTGAGGCGACCTGCACTAGCACTGCTAATGAGACCAGTGACTTCGGTGGTGAGAAAGATATCGTCTGTGAGTTCTATTTGCATTCCACCACCAAAATTGGCTCCGATGTATCCTTTGTTCCAGCCCATACCAGCTTCGACACCAACGAGAGGATATAAAGTGATCTGTTGATTCATGGGGAATAGGTAATGACCGTTGACGCCAACAATGAGGCTTGGGAAAACTGTCGGTAGGGTAGACACGCGTCCTTCAAGGCGGATGGGATTGTCAAGGTTGTATTGCGCTTGAACACCAAGCATCAAACCATCACCAGCCGAGATGTGTGCACCAAAAGTTGCCAATTGATTTTCCTTGAAGGTTTTCCTCTGTTGTGCCATGCTGGGAAGAAGTGTAAGCACGGCTGCGAGGGTTAAGAAAAGACGTTTTTTCATACGTAGTTTTGTTTGTTGTGAAATAGTATACACAATGTTAGTGGGCTACACCACCCAGAGAATTACTAATGATGACCGTTAGTACGATGGCGGTGATGGCGACATAAAGCCAATCTTGCTCCACGATGAAGTCAAAAAGCGAGAGCACGACACGGGCTATTGGCGTGAGGATGAGTACGATGACCCCTACTTGTACGCAACTGGCAGCGTCGCCATGGAGAATGCCTTGCCACAATCCACCGAGCGTAGTGAATTGGGTCTGTGCTGCTGCGCTGGTGGCATCAAAATGTCGGTAATCCGGCACAGGGTCTAAGCCATGCTGCATGAGATAGTAGACGCCGCCAATGGTGGCAAGAAGACAAGCGAGAATGACTCCCCAACGGAGTGTGTTGCCTATAAGTTGTTGGATGTCCATATACGAATGCTTTGATGCGTCTTTCGATTAGTGATTGAGTCCTCCCGTGAGTCCCATGTAAATCATGTTGATGGCAACAGCGAGAATGGCGTAGAAAAATATTTTGCGAAGCAACTTTACATCCATCTTCTTCAGTAAGCGTGCGCCAGTGAGTGCACCCAAGAGTACTCCAATCATTACTGGAAAGGCGATGCCAGGCACGATGTTGCCGCGCTGGATGTAGACCACTGCTGAGGCGCAGGCGGTGACACCAATCATGAAATTGGACGTGGTGGTGCTCACCTTGAAGGGCACCTTCATGCAACCATCCATCGCGATGACTTTCAGTGCGCCAGAACCGATGCCCAAAATGCCAGAGAGGAATCCTGCTAAAGCCATTACCGAGAAACCACCTGCCACGTTGGTGAGCTGATAAGCCTGTTTCGTGCCGTCCTTTAGGGGATATTCACCATAGAGCTTGAGTTTTTGAGCCATGGTGCTACCTTTCACATTGGTGTGGTCGGCATGTTTGCGGCGTTGTGCGAGTGCCGTTGTGGTGAGTGCCAATCCGAAAATGACCGCCAGTATGCTATTGTTGAAATAAATAGCCACTGCTGCACCTATCACCGCTCCAATGGTGGTGGCTATCTCGAGCAACATCCCCAAACGAATGTTGGTGATGCCTTCTTTGACGTAGGCAGAGCCCGAACCACTAGAAGTGGCTATGGAAGCCACCAGGGCTGCTCCTACGGCATAGTGAAAGTCGATGCCAAAACAAAGGGTGAGTAGAGGAATCACTACCACACCTCCTCCCAGTCCGGTGAGCGAACCTAAAAGTCCTGCGGCATAAGCTCCAATGAGGAGGATGAGAGTGAATGCAAGAACCGTCATAATAGTGTAGAGTCTTTTCAAAATTTGCGGACAGCACCGCAAGTTGGTTGCAAAATTACGACTTTGACAGAATTCCGTTGTCTTTTGCACGTTAAAAAAGGCTGTGTACTACCTTAGGATAAATTGAATGTGTCATGGAATTAGTCGGAAATCTGTCTTTGTGTTTTTGTTTTGCTTGTTTTTTTGTTTTATGTGTAAATTATAGTTGCTCGTTTGGTAAGTTTCGTCTAGTTTAGGTTGGGGGTGTGTTAAAGTTGAGTGCTTTTTTGTAGAATACTGGATATTTGTTTGGAAGGGAATATTAAATTCTATACATTTGCAATTATTCAGTTCTTAAATATTGCAATGTGTAATAAGGATTGTTCGATGTATCTGCATTAAGCCGGTAATGAGGTTCTCGGTTTAATTATGAGATAATTGATATTTAATGAAAATGGCTATGTGTGTTATATTTCTAATTTACCTCCAAATAACAAGCTTATGAAACCTACTGTAAAAATGATTTTGTGGACGTTGTTGGGATTGATCCTGCCCTTTGGGGCTCTCTGGGGACCTTTCCTTGTCAAAACTAAGAGCGAACAAGAACGTCGTTATCGTAGTCGACTGCTCATTGCTGAAGTGGTGGTTTGGGTGTTGGGAATGCTTCCTCTAGTGTTTTTCTGGTACTCTTATATGCAACAACTCCCTTCATCTAACCCTGAAATGGGAGCACCCATTGGGGTGTTCGTTTATCCAGTGCTTCTTGTGCTGTTGGCGTGCGTTCTACTCATTAGTAGCAGGCTACGTTGCCACTAATAGTGGCTGTTTTCGTGATAATGCTTTAAGAGTATGATTTCTCGGTGTTTTGCTTGAACAACTGTTGCAAATATGGCTTGTATAGCCTTGAATCAAGAATGGTGCGCACACATAGAGAATGCTATACTTCTTCACGCATAATGATTAATACGAAAGGCGAGACATACGGAGGGTGTGTCGCGCCTTTTGTATTATCCTAAATCGGTTATTAGAGCGTAAAATGTGTTACTGGTAATGGAGAAGATTACTTTCTGCCATCTTTTATTTCCTTGTTGGCATCTTGTTTCTTGTTTGTTCTCGACGTAACCTGCTACGCTTTCGAACTCACAACCAACCGTCTGCTCAACAATCAAATAAAATCTGTTCAGGATAATGACCTATTTGGCTTAAAAAAAAGCCCCTTGCGATGAAGCAAGAGGCTTTTTTCGTATAAAGAACGCAAAAACTGCGTATCGTCAAAAGAGGTATCTGAGGATTAACCGATGGTGAGGAGAGTAGTGCCTTCGAGCACACTGTCGCCAGCAGCTACGCAAACACCAGTCACCGTACCGTCACACTCAGCCGTGATGTTGTTTTCCATCTTCATGGCTTCGAGCACTACCACAGTGTCGCCCTTCTTCACAGCTTGACCAGCGGCAACTACCACTTTGGTCACTACGCCAGGGAGAGGAGCGTTCACTGGTTCGCCTGCACCAGCGGCACCTTTAGCGGCAGGAGCAGGAGCGGCTTCTGCTTTGGGGGCAGCGGCTACGGGAGCTGCAGGTGCAGCAGCGGCTGCGACTTCAGGCAAATCGCCTTCAGAGAGGGGAGCACCGAGGATTTCCACATCAAAAGCCACGCCATTCACGTTGAGCTTTGCCACTTGGTCGCGGAGCGATTCGATGGTCACGTCGTAGCGTGCACCATTGATCGTGTAACTATATGTTCTCATTATGGATTATCTATTGGAAAATGAGTCTTGAGTGAACTGCAATGCGGGGTCGTTCCACACCGTTGGTTGCGCCTTAAAGGTCAGCACGCTTGGCTCGTCGTCGTGCACTTCTTCGCAGTCATATTGTGCGAGTGCAAGACTGATGAGACCTGCATAGAGGGGCATTTCTGCCTCTGTGGGTTGATAGCTTGCGCCATCTTCTTCCACCGCAACGATGGTGCCTTGTTGCTCGCTCAGCGAGATGCGCACCGCACGTCCACCAAAGTTATATTGAAATACTTTCATTATCGTCTAAGAATTTAGAGCGGTTGTGCCCGATTAGAGAGGCTCGTTACCGTGCTTCTTGGCAGGACGGCTGTCGTTCTTGCTTGCTATTTGCTCGAGTGCGCGGCAGATGCGGAAACGGGTGTTGCGAGGTTCGATCACATCGTCGATGTAACCTTCTGCAGCAGCCTTGTAGGGGTTGGTAAAGAGCTCGTTGTATTCCTTTTCCTTCTGAGCGAGGAAGGCTTTGGGGTCTTCTTGTTCTTTAGCTGCCTTAGCACTGAGGATGGCAACTGCACCACTTGCACCCATTACTGCGATTTCTGCAGAAGGCCATGCGTAGTTTACATCGGTCTTGAGCTGTTTGCTACCCATCACGATGTGCGAACCACCATAGCTCTTGCGGAGGTTTACAGTCACCTTAGGCACAGTAGCTTCGCCATAAGCGTAGAGCAACTTCGCACCGTTGGAGATGACAGCGTTGTATTCCTGACCCGTGCCGGGCAAGAAACCAGGCACGTCTACCAAGCTGACGATGGGGATGTTGAAGGCATCGCAGAAACGTACGAAGCGTGCACCCTTGCGGCTAGCATTCACGTCGAGCACACCAGCGTAAACCTTAGGTTGGTTGGCTACGATACCCACGCTTTGACCGTTGAAACGAGCGAAACCGATGATGATGTTTTGTGCAAAATCGCGTTGCACTTCGAGGAACTCACCATTGTCCACCACTGCGCCAATCACTTCATACATGTCGTATGCCATGTTGGGGTTGTCGGGGATGATTTCGTTGAGGAGTGCTTCTTTGCGATCGATGGGGTCAGTGCATTCCACGCGAGGAGCGCGCTCGCGGTTGTTTTGGGGGAGGAAAGAGAGCAAACGGCGGATGAGACCTGCGAATTCTTCTTCAGTCTTTGCACTGAAATGTGCTACACCGCTCTTCTTGGTGTGCACACTCGCACCGCCAAGTTCTTCTTGTGTCACCTCTTCGCCGGTCACCGTCTTCACCACTTTAGGACCAGTGAGGAACATGTAGCTCACGCCTTCGAGCATCACGATGAAGTCGGTCAAAGCAGGAGAGTAAACTGCACCACCAGCGCAGGGACCGCAGATGCCCGAAATCTGGGGCACTACACCAGAGGCTTCGATGTTGCGTTGGAAAATGTCGGCAAAACCAGCCAAAGCGTTGATACCCTCTTGGATGCGTGCACCACCTGAGTCGTTCAGACCGATGCAGGGTGCACCCATCTTCACAGCGAGATCTTGCACCTTGCAGATTTTCTCTGCCATAGTCTTAGAGAGCGAACCGCCATTGACGGTGAAATCTTGTGCATAGAGATACACCAAACGGCCGTTGATGGTGGCACTACCGCACACCACGCCATCACCGTAGAAGTGTTTCTTTTCCATGCCGAAGTCGTGGCAGCGATGTAGTTTGAACATATCGAGTTCTTCAAAACTACCTTCGTCTACGAGAAGGGCGATGCGTTCACGTGCCGTGGCTTTGCCCTTGGCATGCTGCTTGTCGATAGCTACTTCACCACCGCCGAGACGGGCTTTTGCGCGAAGCTCTACAAGCTGCTTGATTTTCTTTTGTTGTTCACTCATATTTTTAGTGCGTTTGTTTTGTAATTTACTGATTTATTTCGAGGTGACCAATGTTTTCGCCACTTCCTGTGTGATAAATGCGTAGATTTATCCTGCCCTCTTGGGCTGGTGACTCATGTGCTGTCGGCGAGGAGGAGAACAAAACTCCGATAAACACAAAAAAATCTCCCACGTTTTTTGAAAAACGTCGGAGATTTTCCGAAAAACGTGGGAGATTTTTTCAAAAACGTGGGAGTTTTTTTTGAGTGCAGCTCAAGAGTTGCTTTTTGTAGTAGTTGCACGATATTTCCTCGTTGGCTATTTGTACGCAATTCGTTGGAGGAAAAAACTCTACTGGGGTGAGTTTGTTAGAATTTTATGCCCAATCGGAAGGTAACTCCATCGTAGATGTAGTTGGGATAATAGGTTCCTATGCAGCAACCCCCATCTAGACTGGTGTATTCTTCGTTGGTGACTTGCATGGTATATCCGACGCCAAGAATGAGATTCTTGAGTTGAACACCTGTGCTGAAGGCAAAATAGGGACCATGTTTGTGGGTGAGGGAAAAGCCCGATTTGATATCGATGTAGGGCGTCACGATGGAACGTGTGGGAATCTCAAAGCGAGGGTTAATGATGAGGTTGAGATCAAAGCGGTCGTGATCTCTGATAAACCCATCATGCCAATAAGTAATGTTGAGACCTCCACCCATATAGTAGAAGGGAAGGAGCTGCGCACCCCAAGTGGCGTTGATGTCTATGTCGCTTCCGAGACCAATTTCACCCAAAGCTGCAAAGTGTGGTCTGAATCTGCGGCGAGGGGCATTGCGTATTTGGCGACTGCGTGGCGCTTCGGCAGTAGCAGGGTTGCTTAAAGTAGCCGAGGCAGGTAGTGTGGTTGCATCGATGTCGGAGGACTGGAGTGTGAATTCGAGTGGACTTGTGGCAAGTGATCCAGATGCCTCGTGAGTGAGGGCTGTGACTTGAGGAGTAGGCACATATTGTGCGGAAGCAGCCATGGTACCCAAGCAGGCGATAATGAGCGAAAAGACGTATTGTTTCATGATGATGGTAAATTGGATATATGAAACAGGGAATATTTGTAAGCTAGTATAGCTGGAAAGTTAGCCTTCGACGACAAAGGTATAGAAAAAACGGGAAATACTCGGATATTATCGCATAAATTACGCATTTGCAAGAGAAAATCTTAGGCAAACGCCTTGATTTCTAATCTGTTTTTCTTTTTTCTAAAGAAATTCCACGGTACGAACTAAGCGATGAAACCAGCGATGGAAAGCCCTTTGACGATGAAAAAGCCACCAAACACAAGCCAAATATAGAGCACTAAGGCAAGGACGAAAGGACGCCAGCCCGCTTGTCGGAATTTGTCGAAACTTGTTTCGCAACCCAAGGCAGTCATTGCCATGGTGAGAGCGAAAGTGTCGAGGGTGTTGATGGTTGTAGATGCAGCAGTGGGAAGCGCGAGGATAGAGTTGAGCCCGATGGCAAGAAGGAAGAGGAAGGCAAACCAAGGGATGACAATCTTGCGCTCGCCAGGGGTAGTGGGAAGAAACCATTGCGATATAAGATAGGATAGAGAAACATGGAGAGGGTGCCGAAAAGCACTACGGTAGATACGGCTACGGCAGTTTTGTATGCCTCGGTTCTGAGCGTGGCTTCTGCTCCCAACACGGCTGCTGCGCCACAGATGGCACTACCAGCAGAGGTAAGTAAGGTGGTTTCGCGGTCCATCTTGAGCCACTTGCCTACGAGGATGCCGAGCGCGAGGGTGCCGCAAACGATGATGAGGTCGAGTCCTATGGCTGGCATGCCCACTTGTGCGACATCAGCGAGCGTGAGACGGAAGCCAAAGAAGATGATGCCGATGCGCAAAATGCGTTTGCTGCAAAATTTCAGCCCACTGCGCCACGATTCGGGAAGAAATTTCCCAAGGGTGTTGGCGAAAAGCATACCAATGAGGATGCCGATAATGAGGGGGGAGAGAGAAAGATGCTGAAAGAAGGGGAGAGTGCTCAATGCTGTGGCTATTCCTGCAAAGAGAGCGACGAGGAGAATACCTGGAATAGAAGGGAGAGAGGAAGCGAATTTCATACGATCGAGGGAGGCGCAAAAGAAACTCGGCTTGAGTGCAAAACCCAAGCCGAGTGTGTAAAAAGTCAAATGCTGCAACTCCTTGTCTATATAGTAAGGAGTGTGTCTGAGAATGCTCAGTGCAGCAAGTGGCAACTTAGGCTTATTTCTTACCTTGGTTGGCTACTGCTTCTTGGAGCTTCTTGATTTCTTCGGGATCACCGAGGAAGTAGTCCTTTACGAGATTGAGATCATCGTCGAACTCAAATACATAAGGAAGAGCAGTGGGGAGGTTGAGGCTGATGATGTCCTTGTCGCTGATGCCCTTGAGGTGCTTAATCACACCACGGAGGCTGTTGCCGTGAGCAACTACGAGGAGGTCGTCTACCTTCTTGAGGGTGGGGAAGATAACTGCTGTCCAGTAAGGAAGTGTGCGACCGATGCAGTCCTTCAAAGACTCTGTGCGGGGAAGTTCAGCATCAGCTACTTCAGCGTAGCGAGCTTCGTACTTGGGGTTGCGTTCCTTGTCGTCTTCAGCAATCGCATCGGGAGCGATGTCGAAGCTACGACGCCATACAAGCACTTGTTCTTCACCATACTTAGCAGCAGTCTCACTCTTGTTAAGACCTTGGAGCATACCGTAGTGCTTTTCGTTCAAGCGCCAGCTCTTTTGTACGGGGATCCAATCCTCGTTCATGGAGTCGAGCACGTTGTTGAGGGTCTTGATAGCGCGCTTGAGGTAGGAAGTGTAAGCCATACCGAATTTGAAGCCTTCCTTCTTGAGGAGTTCACCAGCCTTGCGAGCTTCGCCCATGCCTTTTTCGGTGAGGTCTACGTCTGTCCAACCCGTGAAACGGTTTTCGAGGTTCCATTGGCTTTCGCCATGACGGAGGAGTACGATTCTTTTCATAAGAGTAAATATGATGTGTTTATGAGATTGTTGCAATCAAATGTCTCAGAATAGCTGAGAGATGAGGGAGTGTGGAGAGCTTTCTCTCGAGACAGCTGAACCTAGTGGACTACTGCACTCGATACCACATTGCAAAGATACTGCCAACGGCGGACATAGCCAAGATGTTTTGCGGATTTTCTAGCACATACTTTGCCTATTTACTGCACTTCAAGTGTGAAGGTGCTGTACGTGTGTGAGTGCTTTCTACCCATCTTTAGCGGAGGGCGAGCGCAGCATCTTCTGCGGCTTCCATGATTTCACGTTCGCCAGGTCCTTTATCGTTGATGCCCACGAGGTGGAGCACGCCATGAACGAGCACACGGTGGAGTTCGTCGTCATAGTTTTTACCCAGCATCTCGGCATTGGTGCGCACGGTATCGAGGGAGATGTAGAGGTCGCCTGCTAGCACAGCTCCTGCACTATAATCAAAGGTGATGATGTCGGTGTAGTAGTCGTGCTGGAGATACTGCCGATTAGTGGCGAGTATCTCTTCGTCATTGCAGAAGATATAGTTGATTTCTCCCAGTCTGCGATTGTGCTGCGCAGCGACACGGCGCAACCAGGCTTCTTCGGTGCGCACGTCTAGGGCAGGAAGGGGGAGGCTAAGACTGTTGAATGTAATCATTGGAAGAGGGTTGGAGATGCTAGAAGGGCTAGAAACTCTAGAAGAACTAGATATTCTCGAAGAACTAGATGCTCTAGAAGGACTAGGGACTTTAGAAAAGCTAGAGCCTCTAGAAAAACTTGCTCCGCTGAATTCGCGTTGCTAAAACAACGTGGGTTCAGGGGCTGCGGGACTGCCATATTCAGGGGTGCGACCGAGGTGGACGTAGGCTTGTTCGGTGACTTCGCGTCCACGAGGGGTTCGGCGGATAAAGCCTTCTTTGATGAGGAAGGGTTCATAGACCTCTTCCACGGTGCCAGCGTCTTCTCCAATAGCGGTGGCGATGGTGCTGATGCCCACAGGTCCACCCTTGAATTTGTCGATGATGGTGAGCAAAATCTTGTTGTCGATTTCGTCAAGACCATATTTGTCGATGTTGAGGGCTTCGAGAGCGTAGCGGGCTATTGGGACATCGATGCTACCATTGCCTTTGACTTGAGCGAAGTCGCGCACACGGCGCAAGAGGGCATTGGCGATACGAGGTGTGCCACGCGAACGTCCTGCAATTTCTGCCGCAGCTTTGGGGTCAATCATCACGCCCATCAGATGTGCCGAACGTTGGATGATGTCTTTGAGTGTGGACGAATCGTAATACTCCAAGTGGAGGTTGATGCCGAAACGTGCACGGAGGGGAGCGGTGAGCAGACCACTGCGTGTGGTAGCTCCTACGAGAGTGAAGGGATTGAGGTCAATCTGTATGGAACGTGCCGCAGGTCCTTTGTCGATCATGATGTCGATGCGGTAGTCTTCCATGGCAGAATAGAGATACTCTTCGACTACGGGTGAAAGACGATGGATTTCGTCGATGAACAAGACATCGTTAGGTTCAAGCGCGGTGAGCAATCCAGCCAAATCTCCAGGTTTATCGAGCACAGGACCTGAGGTGAGTTTGAATCCCACCTGTAGTTCGTTGGCAATGATATTGGAGAGGGTGGTCTTACCTAGCCCAGGAGGTCCGTGTAGCAAGGTGTGGTCGAGGGGTTCTCCGCGACGTCGTGCGGCTTCCACGAAGATACGCAAGTTTTCCACCACCTTGGTTTGCCCCGTGAAATCGTCAAACGAAAGGGGGCGCAAGGCGTTTTCAAACTCGCGCTCTGTCACTGTCGGTGTATGTTGCTCTGATCGGATGTCGAAGGTATCTTCTGTCATACTGCAAAGGTAATGATTTTTTGGGGGATAGGCACAAAAAGGGTGGTGCAATCGCAAAAGTTGACGATGACACCACCCGAAAGAGTGAGGATTTGAAAGAACGTAACATGAATGCTCCTAAGTTGTGCTTATACATCCAAGAGGGTTGATGAACTGTTCTTCCTTTTGTGCTGTTTTGCTACAAGCCCCAAACTGAGAGTGTTAAATTGCTTTCCACGCGCTGCTCCACATTATCGGGGAGATTGTGGAAGAAGTTGATGCCTGTGAGCTTTTCCAGAGCCGAAACACTCACGGCATGTTTACCCATCTCGTTGGCTTTGCCTGTTTTGCCATAGTTTTTATGTTCCATCCAGAAACCGATGCTGCTATATACGCCATTTTTCACCTTGAGGAGTGCCATGAAGTAGTGGTGAGGGATAGGCATTTTGCCATTGGCAGCGTAGCCGTAGGACGAAAGCGGAGACAGTGCGCCACCTTTCACCACGTAGAGGGTGTCGGCAAAGGAGGGATTTCTTCCTAAATCTTGCACAAGTGTTTCTAGTCCTGTCCAGTATTTCTGATTAAAGCTGGCGAGTTGTGGGCTCATATTGCCCATGTAGAAGGTTTGGTCATTGGCTTCGCGAGAGAAAAGACGGTCGGCAGAGGCTACCAAATGTCCGTGATCATAGCCACGTCCGAAAGATAAATCGCTGGGAATCGCCCATGCTGTGGAGAGCTTGGGGTCGCGGGGATACTGAGGTTTTATTTTATAGTCCTTACGTCCTACAGTCTTTGGTCGAGTTTGGGCATCAAAGCGAAAAGCCACCCAACGCGAGTGGAAAGACTGTGGAAGATAGGCGTAGGCATAGTTGACGATGGAATCTCGCCCATGGGGATTGCCCACCCGATGCACAATGAAAAGTTCGCCATTTTCTCCTGTGAGTGCAGGCATTTCCAAGCGTGCAGCGTCTGCGCGTCCTTGTGCATCTAGCTTAGGCGAAGGAGTAGGAGTAGGCGTCGGCGTCGGATTGTCTGGGGTAGTACTGGGGATTTCAGGTTTTGGTTGTGGCTTTGGTTGCGGTTGTTCTTTGCCGCCACCCCAGTTGATATTCGGTTCTTCTTCCTTTTCGCATGCAGTGAAGGTGAGACAGAGGATACAGAAGAAGGGAAGAATGAGGCGAAAATATCGAGTCATAGTGAATAAGTTGGTGCTGTTTCGTGGTTGCATCATCGATGAGAGCGGAGATTCTTGCTGCAGGCTTGTTTTCCGTTGCTAGAAAAAGGCACGCAGGTGTGCCACAACATTCACTTTATAAGGCTGTTGTGAGGCACATCTGCGTGAGAGAGGTGAGAAGAAGGGATTATTTCTTCACTAAAGAAGCATTGTCGAGTAAGAAAGCAGGCTTACCTTTGGGAATCATCACGACAAGATGGAGGGTAGTTTTAGCTTCAAGTTTAAACGTGTAGTTCACGAGTTTCCATTCAGTAGTGGGAAGATTGTCGTTGTAACCTTCTTGATAAACGTAGTTTTTATAGTCGAGTTGTCCATCCTTGAAGGGTACAAAACCTAAACGACAAGAAGAGCCTGCAGCTGTGGCACGTACATAGGCAGAGAAGGTGTAAGTACCAGCTTCGAGAGTGATGGCACTAGACCCCAAACGTTTGTTGGATTTTGCCTCTCCAGTAACTTCTACAGATGTTTTACCAGACTGTGCAGTGGTGCTAGGGGCTACCTTGGCATTGCCTACATGGGCATCAGTCATCCAATGGTTGGGCTTGCTGTCAGTCCAGTCTTCAAAACTTCCATTTTGCAGGAGATTGTCTCCATTCGTGGGTTGAGCGGGAGTCACGGGAGGAGTGGGTTGCTCTGGTTTTGCAGGCTGTTCGGGCTTAGCAGGTTCCGCAGGTTGTGCTGGGGTTTGAGTAGCCTTGCCAGTAGCCACGGTGAGATTCTTGATTTCCCAAGTAGAACCACTTTCGGCATTGGTGTTGTAGCGGAAAGCGATGCGCACCTTCTTACCCATCCACGCTGTAGGAATGTCGAGATCGGCTTTGGTGAAAGTCTTCCAATCGCGACCTTCCGTCCATTTTTGGTTGAGAACAGTCCAACCTTCAGTAGCCTTTTGAGCATCGTATTTGTCGGTGATCAAAAGTTGTTGGTTTTCGTCGCCCTTGTTGTAGCGGAGCACATATTCAAAAGCTACGTGAGCTTCCTTCACATTGGCGAGGTCAACTTCAGGGCTTACGAGGTAGTAAGTGCCAGCGGTGGTCTTCTTGCTCTTGTTGTCGTAGCCCGTAGCCTTAGCTGTTTTGAAGTCAATCTTCCATTCTCCAGCACCAGCGGTGGTGACAGTGGTGAATGAACCAAGGGTGGTGGTGAAGTCTTCGCTAAGCAGCTTTCCGTCTTTGGGAGTTTCAGGCTTAGAAGGGACTGTAGGTTCTTCAGGCTTCACATAAGGAGCTTCCACTTTGGAACAAGCAGTAAAAGCGAGGCTGCATGTAGTGATAGCAACCAGAAATAGTGCGTTCTTTCTCATGTTGATTAAATAAGTTGATGGTTATGTATGACACGGAACTACTTGATGTCTTTTACATCGCGGAGTTGTAGTTGCCAATTAAGATAATACGTCATGACCCCTATATAGGTCTTTGCCTCTTCTGGTATGGGGAGATAGGAGATGGCATTGCGCACAGAGGTGCGAAGTGACACGTAGTCCGACTCTTGGGCGTTATTGGAAAGGAGTTGCAGACGGCGGTCTACACCAAATCCTGCATCGTAGAGCGCTTTGGGAGCGAAAATCTTAGGCAGAGGTTCGGTCTTGCCAGAGAGTTGTCCTGTAGCAGCCTTGTTTTTCTCATTGCCCATCACTTCTTGGATGCTGCCGCGCACCGACACGAGGAGAGGATTGACTAGATACGTTTGGTTTGCGCGATTGCTCAACCATGCTACACCCTCTTCAGTAGTCAAATCTCGAGGAGTGAGTTCGGGAGCTTGCGGATTGGGCGCTCCTACCAAGGCAATGTTGGTGGCTACATCTTCCAAGAACATAGGACCCAGACGGAGATTACCGCTTGAAGTGTAGTAAGGACGACCTATTTTGGGCGTCTTACTGTAGTTGCCGATATAGAGGTTCTTGAGGTTTACTCGGATGCGCTGCCCAAGAGGGAAGTAAGGATAGAGTTGTGAACTCTTGATGCCGAGTGTGATGCACTGATCGTCGAGGGCGCCAGATTGAGAACCGATGTGGCGCACAACGAGCGTTTGGTAGAGATTGCCTGAGATGTCGTTGGCTACCACCACACCTTCAAACACGAGGTCTTGTTTGACTTGCTCGAAAGTGTTGTTTTTACTCAGCACATCACTGAATTTCTGCTTAACACTCAGTAGGTTGGTGTTGGTTGCAGGAAGTGCGGTCGCAGTAATTTGAGGTTGTTGAGTAGCATCTTGATTGTCTGTGCAGGCTGTGAGAGAAATCATCACTGCCATGGCACAGAGGAGGGTAGCCATGCGAGATGTGTTTCTCACGAAGGGAGCGAAGATAGCATATATGCGATTCATGATGAGCTATGCTTTAGAATTTGAAACCGAGGTTGAGGAAGAAGTTGAAAGCATAGGCATAGTAGTACTTCGAGTTGCGCGAGAACTTGTATGCCTTGCCTTCGCCTTTGGTGTAAACACCGCCATTCTCTCTGTAGTAGAAGTCAGAACGATTCTGTTCGTAGCCACCTGTGCGGAGGTTCGTGTTATTGTTGATGTTTTGAAGAGAGAGGTTGATGCTCAAGCTACGACCATGTCTCATGCGGATAAAACGACCAATAGAAGCATCAATCATGATGCCGCCCTTAAACCTCTCTTGAGCTCCTGCGTAGCTCGCCACTTCATTGCCTTGTGCATTGAAGAGAATGCCACCATCTCGCTTCACTTCTTCTTGAGAAATGTCAAAGGCAGGGCGTCCAGCACCGTCAGTGCCAGTAGCCGTGTAGAAGTGTCCATCTCCAGCATACGTGCTGTTGAGGCGACGATAGGGAGAGAAGTTCACATACACACGGTCGTAATAGTTGGCAGAAGCCTCAAAGAACCACGGTCCGAGGTTGTAGCGTGCACCCACGCTCAGAGCGGTGAGGGGAGTGTTGCCCACGCGCATGCCTTTAGCCACAACACGCAGGGGCATGGCTTGTTTCGTTACAGGATTCACCACGGAGTTAAGTTTCTCCAGTTCCACGGGATTCATACCCTCATAGCTCACTTGAGCATAAGGATTGTTATTGTAGTAGGCATCGCCCACAGAAGCCATCACATTAAAGGATAGATTTGTCGTAGCTTGCCAATCCAGGGCAGCTTCCACGCCATAGTGTTGCTTCTCCACATTGCTCATGGTGAGATAAGTGAAGGTAGATTGCTGGTCATTGTAGAAAGCCGACTGTTCCACTTGGCGACCAAAGCGAGCATAATATCCGCTCACCTTACCAACTACATTGCCAAAACGGAAAGCATAGCTGAGGTCTGCATCATAAATATCCTCGTTGGTGAGGTTGTTTACGAAATTATTTTGTGCACGTGCTGCCACAAAGGCGTTGCGTGAGAGTGGAGCCTGTGAAGTAGCGCCAAGTCCGAGCGCGAATCGGTGATTGCGTGTGAGATAGTAAGCCAATTCAACTTTACCACCACCACTAAGGAATTGAGCGCTGCCGCTCTTGCCGTAGCTGTTGTTTTGGTAGCGACCATTCTCCATCAAACCTTCACGTTCTATGGTGGTTCCATCCACATGACCGCTCAGGTGCATGGTCCAGTGTAGGGTAGAGTATTGGTATTGTCCCCAAAGGTTAGCCATGTGCACGTTGGTGTTGTAGTCGTAGCCAAAGCGATCGTTCTTCTGAATCTGACGATTGGGATGACGAAGGTCGTTTTGTGCTTCTGGAGCTTGTGCACCATAGTCGTTCACCGCAAATTTATCGATGTCGGTGTAGCGTTCGCCGCCTAGGAGATCCGCCATCGTCTTGTAGTGCATGCCGTGTGTGCTGTTGAGTTGCACACCGAGTGCAAACTTCTGACGAGCATTGATAGCATGATTGAATGTACTGCTCAGTGCAAAGACATTTTGGTCATTGTGACGACGTTCTAGATAATAGAGTGCATCACCGCCATTGGCGTTCTGCTGACGGTTCACAAAATACATTTCGTCCCAGTTCACCTGACGCGCAGCCTTGTTTCCTGTCCAGCGGTTGTAGAGCAACTGCCATTGTTCGTAGAGGAAAGGCTCTTCGTCTACATTGTGCTCCGTACCTTGCTTAGTGCTGCGGCTGTATTTCCACACATTGCCCACACTCGAAGGCAGGTTTTTGTAGTAGTCTGGGCGAGGGTCTGCAGCATTGCCGTTCCAGCCGAGGGATGTGTTGCTATACATGCTGTAGGTGTGTCCCAAACTCGTGATCCACTTTGAGGTATGCTTGTCATTTTCCCAGTCCCAGGTCAAAATTGTCGTAGGTGAAAAGGCATGTACTATGCGGCTGTTGCGCACTTGTCCTCCTTGATAGCCCCAGTTGGGGTTATAGTAGTGTGAATTGGCTAACCAATAAGCCTCTTCTGTCGAAGCCCCTTGTTGTGCACGGTCGGTGGGAGCACCATAAGTGACGAGCGAGAGGGCATGATTTGCGTTGAATCGCTTTTCCGCAGCCAAGAAATAGGCTGCAGAGTTGTAATAAGTGCCCTCGATGTTGCCACGGGTGGCTCCGCGATAGCCCACACTTGCTGCCCACGCCCAGCCATTATCTTGCAGACCAGAGGCGTAAGTGAAGAGGGCACGACCCACATAACTGCGGTTGGCTGCAGAGAGAGAAATCTTGCGACCTTGTGCAAACTGCGAGGCGCGTGTGTTATAACTCTGTCCACCTCCGATGCCCACAACGCCAAAGTTGGCAAATTCATAGGCATCTACCCTTTCGCGATTGCGTGTAGCATCATTCAAACCGCCGAGTGACGAATAGTTGAAACGTCCCATCTCCACATCGTTGAGGAGCAACCCGTTCATATAAGTCTGTTCGTAGCGATTGTCGTAGGCACGCAGGCGGAAGCGCATCGGGCTAAAGCGAAATCCCACTTCGTTAAGGAAGGGATCGTTTTTAGCTACGATGGAAGAAATCGCTTGCGAAGCGACGGCTTTTTCATTAAGTTGTGATTCTGTGAAAGTGAAATCGGTGTTTTCGTCAGGTTCACCAAAAGCGTCAGTGACCACCGATTGGGCGAAACTTGCAGCGCCAGCCACGCACCATGCACTCACCAGCAGGAATACTCCTTTTTTCATGTAGTGGGGAGGGTAAATTGTGTCGCACTTTAATAAGGCGTTTTTTAATGTTTCCTCAGATTTTCAGTAATTTCGGAGCTTGCAAACTGCGTGTGTTCCAACAATCTTGCGTAATTTTGCTGCGTAATTTATTCCTTTACTTCACAATGAAGCAATTTATATTGGCTCTTTTTGTCCTCATTTTTGCTGGACAGCTCAGCACCGCAGCACAAAAGAAGGTGCTCTATGGAGTGGCTTTCTACAATGTAGAAAACCTTTTCGACACCAATCACGATGCTGGAAAAAAAGACTACGACTTCCTTCCCACAGGATCTTACCAATGGACAGAAAATAAGTATCAGTCCAAGCTCAGCAATATGGCACAGGTCATTAGCGAACTGTGCACTGAGGTGGGAACCACCCAATGTCCTGCTGGCGCAGCCGTAGTTGGTTTGAGTGAGGTGGAGAATGCACGAGTGCTCAGTGATCTTCTTCAGCAACCTAGTTTGGCAAAGCGTGGCTACAAAGCCATTCATTTTGAAGGTCCCGACCGTCGTGGCATCGATGTAGCTATGCTCTACAATCCTAAGGCTTTCCACCTTGAAAGCGCGATGCTCGTACCTTTCGTTTATCGCGATTCTCTTCAGCCCAATGTTGATTTGGGTTTCTATCAGGGAGCAGATGGCAAGATTCAGCCCTATTCCAACAAGAATGGCGAACTCATTGGCGATACCACCTACACCACTCGTGGTTTCCTCACTGTGGGCGGAAAATTAGGAGGTGAAAAATTCTATTTCATTGTCAACCACTGGTCCTCTCGTGGTGCGCAAAGTCCTGTGCGTGAGCGTGCAGGTTACCAAGTGCGCAAACTGAAAGAAGCCCTTTTGGCACAAGACCCTGGTGCGCGCATCGTCATCATGGGCGACCTCAACGACGATCCGAACAATGCCTCTGTAGATGCACCCGAATCACTCGGAGCCAAGCACAAGGAGTCGGACATCACTTCGCCCGACGATTTGTACAATCCTTGGTGGGATATGCTCTATAATAAAGGCATTGGCACACTTTATTATCGTGGCAAGTGGAATCTCTTCGATCAAATCATCTTCTCTGCTGGTCTTCTCGATAAGTCTCAACCCGAGCGTTTGCATCTGCTCACCAATGCTGTGTTCTCTCGCGACTATCTTCTTCAGCAGGAAGGTAAATATAAGGGCACTCCTAAACGCACCACTGCTGGTGGTGTATGGATCAATGGTTATTCCGACCACCTTCCCACGCAGATTTTCTTGGTAAAAGAGCGGAGTCAAAGATAATAAGGACTGCGCTTTCTCATAATGTCTCATTTCTAATCACTAACGCCTAAAATATATATGGCACAGAAACCCTCGATTCCTAAAGGTACACGCGATTTCGGCTTTGTTGAAATGGCGCGTCGCAACTATATTTTTGACACCATCCGTAGCGTCTATCGTCTTTACGGATTTTCTCAAATCGAAACGCCTGCCATGGAGAATCTCTCCACCCTGATGGGCAAATATGGCGAAGAAGGCGATAAACTCCTCTTTAAGATTCTCAATAGCGGAGACTTCACGCGTTCTGTATCTACTGAGCAATATGAAGCCGACTCCGCAGCAGCCCTCGCTGCCAAGTTTTGTGAGAAAGGTTTGCGCTACGATCTCACCGTGCCTTTTGCACGCTATGTAGTGCAACACCGCGAAGAACTCCAGCTTCCCTTCAAACGCTTCCAAATCCAACCCGTATGGCGTGCCGATCGTCCGCAGAAAGGTCGCTATCGCGAGTTTTATCAGTGCGATGCCGACGTAGTGGGTAGCGATTCTCTCCTCAACGAGGTGGAATTGATGCAGATTGTGGATGAAGTGTTCACACGATTTGGTATCCGTGTTGCCATTAAAATCAACAACCGCAAGCTCCTCACCGGTATCGCAGAAGTGCTAGGTGCAGCCGATAAGATCATTGATATTACTGTAGCCATCGACAAACTCGACAAGATTGGTCTCGACAAGGTCAACGAAGAATTGATGGCTGCCGGACTTTCTGCCACACAAGTGGAAACACTCCAGCCCATCATTTCTCTCTCTGGCTCAAATACAGAGAAAATCGCTACTATGCGCCAAGTGTTAGCTGCGAGCGAAGTGGGCTTCACGGGCATCTTCGGTCTTCCTGGACTTTCTGGCGTGGGCATCTCTTTTGGTGCCGACCGCATCTACGATGTACTCAATCAGCTCGAACTCTATCCTGCGACCACCGCAGCAAGTGTCGACCTTCTCTTCATCAATTTCGGTGAAAAGGAAGCTGCATACTGCTTGAAGTTGGCACGCGCCACTCGCGAAGCAGGCATTGCCACCGAGGTGTTCCCCGATGCAACGAAGATGAAGAAACAGATGAACTATGCCAACGCTCGTCAAATCCCCTTCGTCGCTCTCGTGGGAGAAAGCGAAATGGAGCAAAATCTCATCGCGCTCAAGAATATGACTACGGGCGAACAGCAACAAGTGTCGCTCGAACAACTCATTCAGCTCATTCACGCTCAATAATTTCAAACCTAATCTTTGTCGCTGCAAGGGAGAACTCTTTGCCTTTGCAGCGACAATTGGCACAAGATATTGCATGATCACTGCAGAACAACTCAAAGCTCTCCAAGACCGTGTGGAGCAGCTCCATCGCTATCTCGACATCGACGCTAAGACGATGCAGCTTTCCGAGGAGCAAATTCGTACCCAAGACCCATCGTTTTGGGACGACCGCGCTCGCGCTGAGGAACAAATGAAGCTCGTGAAAGGGCTCGAAAAGTGGATCGATGGCTACAAAGAAGCTAAGTCTATGACAGATGAATTGCAGTTGGCTTTTGAGTTCTACAAAGACGAGATGGTGACTGAGGAGGAAGTGGATGAGGCTTACACTCGTGCGCTGACGTCTATCGAAGATTTGGAGTTGAAGAATATGCTTCGCCAAGAGGAAGATGCGATGTCGTGCGTCGTCAAAATCAATTCTGGTGCTGGCGGCACGGAAGCACAAGACTGGGCCTCTATGCTCATGCGCATGTATCTCCGCTATGCTGAGGCGAATGGTTACAAAACCACCATCGCCAACCTTCAAGATGGCGATGAAGCTGGCATCAAGACCGTGACTTTCGAGGTGGAAGGCGATATGGCTTATGGCTTCCTCAAGAGCGAAAATGGTGTGCACCGTTTGGTGCGTGTGAGTCCCTACAATGCCCAAGGCAAGCGCATGACCTCCTTTGCCTCTGTTTTCGTCACTCCTTTGGTGGACGACACGATTGAAGTTTATGTAGATCCCTCCAAAATCAGTTGGGACCTCTTCCGTTCTGGTGGTGCTGGTGGTCAGAACGTCAATAAGGTGGAGACTGGTGTGCGTCTGCGCTATCAATATGTCGACCCCGAAACGGGCGAAGAGGAAGAAATCCTCATCGAAAACACCGAGAGTCGTAAGCAGTTGGAAAACCGCGAGAATGCGATGCGTTTGCTCCGCTCTCAACTCTACGACCGCGAACTGCAAAAGCGCAAGGCAGCGCAAGCCAAGATTGAAGCTGGTAAGAAGAAAATCGAGTGGGGTTCGCAAATTCGCTCCTATGTCTTCGATGATCGCCGTGTGAAAGATCACCGCACCAACTTCCAAACTTCCGATGTGAATGGTGTGATGGATGGCAAAATCGACGGTTTCATCAAGGCGTACCTCATGGAATTTGCGGAAAATCCAGAGTAATATGCAACTACTCCTTCATCGTCACATCCACTGCGGATAGTTGCCGAGAAGGAGTTTTTTGTTTCAGTCGCTCAATCTCGTGTTCTGCACGAACTCTCGCATTGATAGTGAAAACCACTACGACTTCTCAAAATTCAACACTGATACTGTCTATGGCTCTCGAAATAGAACGAAAATTTTTAGTAGTTGGCGACTACCAAACACCTGCCACTGAGCAAGTGCGCATCACGCAAGGTTATCTTTCGGTAGACACTGGTCGCACCGTGCGCATCCGTCGTTGGGGAGATTGTGGTTTCCTTACCATCAAAGGTGCTTCCACCGACAATGGTCTTTCGCGCTTGGAGTGGGAAAAAGAAATCACCCTCGAAGAGGTCGAATTACTCCTTCCCTTGTGTCTGCCGGGTATTATCGACAAGACGCGCTGGCTCGTGCCGTGTGGCGAATTTACCTTTGAAGTTGATGAGTTCCATGGCGACAATGCCGGTTTGGTCGTGGCGGAAATCGAACTTCCCACTGCCGATGCTGTTTTTGAAAAGCCCAATTGGTTGGGGCAAGAAGTGACGGGCGACAGACGTTACTATAATAGTCAGCTCACCAAAGTCCCTTATTGCAAGTGGCACACTGAGAAGTAGAACGCTATTCTACAACAAGGCGCAAACAAGCGATGCTTGAAGACGAGGTCTGGATAGGATTCCAGATGCCAACTTCTTCAAGCATCGCTTGTTTTTTCCGTTTGTTGGTTAGCGTGTGCGTCGAGTGGTGAGAGAATAGACCTTTTATCTCCACTCACATAGGGGTTCTGCTGCTCATTTCTTCCAAAACCGGTGGGTGATGTCTTCGCTTTTACCGTTTATGTCATAGCGATACAGTCGTTGGTTGGTGGAACTGCTGCTCAAAGGTCCCAATTCTGCTCGCCACGCTCCGATTTTTACGTAGGTGGGAGGAGTATATTCCGTGAAAAAAAGAGGTAGTTGGTCGCGACCGCTGTACCATCCTGTGTGGAGGTGAGGATATTCTTCCCGAATCGTGGCTAGTAACGCCAAAACACTTCGTGGGTCGTTGTCACCTCCCATGAGCGAAAGGCAGGTGATGGTGGTGCCATAGTGTTCGGCTAAGGCACGAAGTCGCTCCAAGGTGAGTTCTTCGCCATTGTCTCCCCACAGATAGGTGCTGTGACACCCTGGACAGGCACAGGGACAGCGCGAGAGGTTGATGGCGAGTGTAACCTCGTCAGGAAATTCTTGAAACACGATGTCGTGATTGACGTATTTGAGCATAGGGGAAGACCTAAATAGGTGGGAAAAATAAGCCACGCTTGAAAAGAGCGCGGCTTATTTTTGTTGTGAATGACCGATTGGGCTTTACTTCTTAGGCATCACCGCATAATATCTGCGTTCGGCTTCGCGCTGGCGGTCGATGGAGAAGTTGGACACACGTTTGAGATAACCAATGATGCGTGTGAGATAGTCCACATCTTGGCTCTCGCAGTGTGGGCACTTCGAGAGATAACGCTTGTCGATGTGTCCGCAGTGGTTGCACAGTGTGTTGGGGATGTTGAAGGTGAAATAGTTGCAACCTTCCTGTGCGGCAACGCGGAGGAGATGACGATATTGTGCTTGTGAAAGGTGCTCCTCAAGGTTGCAGTGCAGTGCACTTCCGCCCGTGAGGTGGTCGATGTAGCGACGACCGTGGAGGCGGAACTTCTCGATGGGGTCGATGTTCTTGTTTTCTACCACATAGAAGTAGCTGTTGTAGCAATCGCGAGGCACATAGTAACCATCTTCGCGATCCCAGCGCGCATGCTTCACACCCACGTTTTCAGCAGGAATCATTTCGCAGTTGAAGAGCAAGTCTTTAGAGCGATACTTCTTGTTGTAGTGTTCGATGAGCGAGAGGATGCGTTCCACAAAGTTAGCATACTCCTCGTTGTCGCCGATGGTGATGCCGAGGCTTTCTGCAGCTTCCACAATGCCATTCACCCCGATGGTGAGATATTGGCGCTTGATGTTGATGTAGCCAGCATCGAAGAGGGGGAGTAGTCCGCGCTCACGCATCCAGTCGAGGTTGGCATTGTAAGCCATTTGCGCCTTGTGCATGAGGTCGATGATGCTATCGAGGTATTCTACATAGTCGCGACCTTCGCGTGTGGCTTGTTGTACGCAACGGTTGATGTTGACGGTAAGCACTGACTTAGAGCCTGTGCTCACACCACCTGCACCGAGAGAGTAGGAGAAACCATTGTCTTGGATCTCATTGCGCAAACGGCAGCAACTAGCCAGAGAGTCGGCATTGTCGCTCATGTAGGTGAAGAAGGAATGTCCCTTCGCATACATTTCTGCGGTGAAATCGCCATATTCTTTGTCGATGACGTCGCCATCTTTGCAGAGCAAAGCCATTGTTTCCACGGGGAAGGTCAAGACGGTCTTGGTGCGTTCGGCATTAAACCAGTTCATGAAGCGTTTTTGCAGCCAAGAGAGGGGCTCCCAGTGAGGACGAGAGCCGTCGGGGAAGATGAATTCTCCAAAGAGAGATTCAAAGTAAGGACGGTCGTAGTAGGAGATGTTCCAGAACACAGATTGGAAATTGCGCGCTCCAGTGGGTTGGTTGATGGAGTAGACGATTTGTTCAAAACAGTCGGTGATGACCTTGTCGAGGGTGCGCTGACGTTTGGAGAGATCCACCACATCGTCTGCATGGAGATAATAGTCTTCGCCATATTCTTTTTCCAAGAAATGGCTCATGTACATCAAGAATTCCACTGTGGCACAAGCACCGCTGAGCATAGAACTCACGATGAAGACCATATTGATGAATCCGCCGCAGAAAGATTTTAGATTCGTAGGCGCAGAAGAATTGCCACCGATGGACTTGGTGCCGTTGAGCAACCAAGGATACATGGTGATGGATGCACAATAGTTCGCCAAAGACGTTTCGTCGTTCTTGTAGATGAAGTGGTGGTTGAGCAAGTCGAGGTAACGATCAGCAGCTTCCTTGCCGTACATGTCTTTGAGGCGGTCGCAGAGCAAACGGCGGTTCAAACGAATGAAATCGCCTTTGGGAAGTTCACCGATGAGGGTAGCCAAGTTTTTGTTTTCTACATTGGCGTTTGCATCAAACTTCGAACCGCTAGCGGCATTTGCTGCGTTGCAATAATCCACCAAGAAGCGGAGCTTTTGCAAGGTTTGGCGGTCTTCGGTGTGCTGGTTGCGATAGACAATGAAGGCTTTGGCAGTGGCAAAGAGACCTTCAGCCATGAGTGCCATTTCCACTTGGTTTTGGATTTCCTCCACGCTCATGTTGTCGGTGAAGAGCAATCGACGGAGAAGCCCCTCCATTTGTGTGGCACTGAGCGAGGTGCCCGTTGCGGCAGCCGCTTTGAGAATAGCATTTTTGATTTTTTCGAGTGAGAAAGCCTCAGGCTTCCCATTGCGCTTGGTGATGGTGTGAGGGAGTGAGTACATGATAGGAGAGGGAAAACGGAATTAGGTTATGTGAGTTTTATAGGGTACGAAGGGGGCGTTACGACTGTTTAGCCGTAGTCTTCGTAAACTAAAAATCTGTAGTGAAATATCTGTGGATAGAATTTCCGCGTCGCGTGGATTTTCACGGCAAAAGTAGTGGGAATTTTTGAATCCTCCAACTATTCTGACGACTATTTTTCTACAAAAAAACACTTCCTTTTGGAAGTGCTTAATAATCAGCTAGTTTTCAAAATAGAAAACTTTTAGTGTATCTGGTTTTGTGGTAGTGGTTGAAAATCAGTGCTTTACAAATTAGTTTAGAAAACTTTAGATTTGATTTGTTGTGTTTCTTGTGCGATAATGGGCAACTTTTTGCGATAGGTGGACTTCTATGATTTCTTGCGAAAGCGTGCGAAGATACGGGTGTCTCCCCCCGTAGAAAGGAGTAAGAAATGCAGTGTGTATGCCAAAGAAATCGCAAAAAATAGTGTTCCGAATCCATAACGTAGAATGGTACGCTCTAATCCTAGAGAAAACCATCCACCAAAAAGTAGAAAACTCTGCATGAGTGTATGGCGAAGGGTGTCGCGCGACATTGAAAAACCGAATTTGCGGGAGTAAACCACCCAAGTCACCACGAGATAAAGACCGTCGGCAATCGAGAGTGCCACACCGGCACCGACATAGCTCCAAAGGGGGTAGCAAATCGCCATAGAGGTGACAAAGAAAAGGGTGTAGGAGCTTTCTACTACGAGGTAGAGGCGACTGCGTGCATGGGCTAGGGCTAGATAACCAATGGGCACGGCAATGGCTTTGAAAAAGAGATAAGGTAGTGCCCAATGTGCCATGGTTGCTGCTGTGGCAAAGGCGGAACTATAGAGCAGGCGGACGAGCAAAGGCAACAAGCCAGTAAAGAGTAGGATGCTGGGAGTTGCCAACTGCACCAGTACGTCAATCTGTCGGTTGACGGCGATGTTTTGATGCGTGCGGTCCATCGTAGCAGCAGAAAGGCGCGGAAAATAGTCGGCATCCATTGCCGTAAAGAGCAAGCGTGAGTAAGAAACCGTGAGTGCAAAGCCAGCAGCATAGATCCCTACTGCCTCTAGTCTTTGCATAGGTTCGGTGAAGGATGAAAATCTCATGATGATGATACGGACTATCCATTCGCCACCCATCATGATGAAGCCTGCAATGGCATAGGCGAGTCCGAGTTGTACGATTTTCCATCCCCGTTTCAAGAAATTCCATGAGCGCAACTGAATGCGGTAGGGCAGTGCCCCATGGCTCAGGCGGAGCGTCAGTAGCAGTTGTCCTAAAGCTGAGAGGCAAAGAGCGGGAAGTATCCCAGACACATCCCACAACAGATAAGCGGCTGTGGTGATGAGGAGGGTTGCCAAGGCAGTGAGGAGGGAGAGCAAGGCGATGCTTTTCACGCGGCCCAGTCCTTTGAGGATTGCCATTTCGCCCCCACTTAGTGCACTGCAAGCCACGATAGGCGCCACAGCTGCGATGCTGAGCACATTGCGCCAGTCGTCCCACAGCAAGGCTGAGGCTAGGGGAGCAATGAAGAGCGTCACCACAAAGCCTAAACACGCAGAGAGCATAGCCCAACTGCGCACGAGTGTGGCATAATATTGGATGGCACGTGTGCGCCCAGCACTGTGCAGACGCGCCAGGTGTTGCACGGCACTAAAGGCAATGCCAAGGTTGGTGCTCGCCCCAAGAAATTCTGCCGTGCGGTTGTAGTTCTCGATGAGTCCCATTCCGATGAGTCCCAAAAGCACTGCCGTGATTTTATTGCGCACAATCGCGATGAGCGCATAAATCACCTGCACACCGCCAAAGAGTCCCGTGTATTTGAGTACACGAGTGATGGAGGCTTCGTCACGAAGATGGCTTTTTTCTGTTGGGTTTTGAGACCTCTCGTCACGCTGTTGGGAAGTGGAAACAGACATAATTAGGATTTTGAAAATCATCGAGCCCCCTGAGAGGGGAGAGCATCGAGGGGAGAATAGCATTCAGCCCAGTAACTAAACGATTACTGGGCTGAATAATTGTAGCAAATGAGAAGAAAAATGTTCTTCTCCGCGTTGATCGCAATGATTTACCCCAAATCGGTCATTAGACCCTGAACGTACATAACCATCTGCACTATAACGGTCTAATGACCGATTGGAGTTTACTTCAACACACCGAGTTCTTTGCCTACCTTCACGAATGCTTCGATGCAGCGATCGAGATGTTCGCGAGTGTGACCAGCAGAAATCTGCACGCGGATGCGTGCTTCGCCCTTAGGCACTACGGGATAGTAGAATCCAGTGACATAGATGCCCTCTTCTTGCAAGCGAGCTGCGTAGTCTTGAGAGAGTTTGGCATCGTAGAGCATCACAGCGCAAATGGCACTTTGCGTAGGTTTGATGTCGAAGCCAGCAGCCAACATCTTCGTGCGGAAATATTCCACATTCTCTACGAGGCGATCGTGGATTTCATTGCTCTCATCGAGAATCTTAAACATTTCGATACCTGCACCCACCACTGAAGGGGGGATAGAGTTAGAGAAGAGATAAGGACGGCTGCGTTGGCGGAGCATATCGATGATTTCTTGGCGCGCAGTGGTGAAACCACCCACAGCACCACCAAATGCCTTGCCGAGTGTGCCGGTGTAGATGTCTACACGTCCGTAGGTGTTGAAGAATTCAGACACACCACGACCAGTCGCACCAACGACACCAGCAGAGTGACTTTCGTCTACCATCACCAGCGCGTCATATTTTTCTGCGAGGTCGCAAATCTTGTCCACTGGTGCCACATTACCGTCCATTGAGAACACACCATCGGTCACGATGATGCGGAAGCGTTGCTCTTGCGCAGCTTGGAGTTGGCGCTCGAGGTCTTCCATGTCGGCGTTAGCATAGCGATAGCGCTTAGCTTTGCACAGGCGCACACCATCGATGATAGAAGCGTGGTTGAGTGCGTCGGAGATAATGGCATCTTCTGCAGTGAGCAGAGGCTCAAACACACCACCGTTTGCATCGAAGCAAGCAGCATAAAGAATAGCATCGTCAGTCTTGAAGAAGCGAGAAACGGCAGCTTCGAGTTCTTTGTGCATATCTTGCGTGCCGCAGATGAATCGCACAGACGACATGCCATAGCCACGGGCGTCCATAGCATCCTTGGCAGCCTGAATGAGGCGAGGATGATTGGAAAGTCCAAGGTAGTTGTTGGCACAGAAGTTGAGCACTGTCTTTCCGCCTACGTTGATTTCGGCTTGTTGAGGTCCTTCGATGAGACGTTCGTTCTTGTAGAGGCCAGCTTCGCGGATAGCAGCTAGCTCAGATTGGAGGTGTTGCTGAAATTTACCGTACATAGTTTGAGATTGGGCGGAACACTCCGTCGCATGGGTTGATTAAATGATGTGACAAAGGTAATGAAAATCTCTAGATATCGCCCCCTATTGACGAGAAAATCTTGCTGCCATCGCTGTTTTTACTATAAATGAGTGTCTATTCTGCATAAATTCCGCATATTTCTCAAGGATGGATGGTTTTCTGGAAAAAATGCCGTATTTTCTTTTGTATTTCAGTAGGCATTCTGTAATTTTGCCTTTGCAAAAATGCAATTCAGCCGCTCCTCTCGTTTTATATATGCTTGAGGTTCGACAGACATTCATCACCTTCTCACGTTTTTATTCTTACTCATCTCAATGAAAAAGATTTTGGTCATCGGTGCCACTGGGCAAATTGGCTCAGAGCTCACCATGAAACTACGCAGCATCTATGGCAATGATGCTGTGGTGTGTGGCTACATCCAGGGTGCTGAGCCCCAAGGTGTCCTCCTCGAATCAGGTCCTGCAGCCATTTGCGACGTCACTGACGCTGCCTGCTTGGATGCTGTAGTGAAGAAGTATCAGATTGATGCCATGTTCAACCTCGCCGCCCTCCTGTCTGTTGTTGCCGAAGGTAAACCCCAGTTGGCTTGGAAAATCGGTGTAGATGGTCTTTGGAATGTCCTCGAAGTAGCGCGTCAAAACGGTTGCTCTGTCTTCACGCCTTCTTCCATCGCTTGCTTCGGTCCTGAAACTCCTGCCGACAACACTCCCCAAGACACCATCCAGCGTCCACGTAGCATCTATGGTGTCACCAAGGTGACCACTGAGTTGCTCTCTGACTACTATTTCCGCAAGTATGGCGTTGACACTCGCTCGGTGCGTTTCCCTGGACTTATTTCCTACGTCACTCCTCCCGGAGGTGGCACCACAGACTATGCAGTAGACATCTACTATTCTGCTGTGAAGGGCGAAAAGTTTATCTGCCCCATCGGTGCTGGCACCTACATGGACATGATGTATATGCCCGATGCTTTGAATGCTTGCGTACAACTCATGGAAGCCAACCCCGACCGTCTCATTCACCGCAATAGCTTCAACATCGCAGCTATGAGCTTTGAACCTAACCAAATCCTCGCTGCTATTCAAAAGCAAGTGCCTGGATTTGAAATGGAATACCAAGTGGATGCGCTCAAGCAATCTATTGCCAACTCATGGCCCAACAGTCTCGACGACTCTGCCGCTCGTGCGGAGTGGGACTGGAAACCTCAGTTCGATCTCGACACCATGACGACAGATATGCTCAAGAATCTCCGCGCTAAATTAGGATAACCCCATAACATTCATAATGTTATTTGTTTGTTAGTAGCAACGCAGCTCCTTCTGGGGGCTGCGTTGTTTGCGTTATAGGAGGTTTGTCCTATGGACGAGATGAACCCAAATCAGTCATTAGACACCCCAATTTGGGATAAGGAACTGGTATTGTCCGAAAAAGTGTATAAGTTTTTCGGACAATACCCCGTTTTGTGGAATGTATGCCACGAGTGGCGGCTCCACTTTTGCTCTTCCTGACCTTAAACCGAATTGGGGTTTATAAAAAAATAAAGGAGGGTCCGTGTCCAAATGATTTGAACACGGACCCTCTCGTTTGTCGAAGTTCGTATCGTCCTAGAAACGATAAGTTCCTGAGAGCGTTACGATGCGCCCATTACCTCTTACATATTCAGCATTACGAGCAATAAGCTGAGACTGAACAGTGTAATAGTTGTTGTTGAATAGGTTCTCAACGCCTATGCCGTAAGTCATCTTACCTAGGTTAAGTCCTGCGTTGAGGTTTACGAGTGTTACAGGCTCTACTCTTCCTTCACCTTCGTCGTAAGTGTGTACCCCATTCTTGCCAGCTTTCATCTCAAAGCGGTCTCTACTACCTGTGTTGATGAGGTGCAGACGTAAGAATGTATTCTTGGTTGGACGATAGGTTAGAGAGGCTGTGAGCTTAGCAGGAGGGATAGATAGTCCACTCATATAGTGGTCCCAAGAGCCATTCTCTTGCTTTTGTCCCTCAAACCAAGTAAAGGCTGTTCCTAATTGGAGCTTTTTACTGAGCGTAGCATTAGCACTGACTTCAAATCCGTGCACCTTCTGAGGCGAGCGGTCTACAACCCAGAATCCACCGCGAGAAACAAGATCGCTTCCGAGAGCCGCATAAGTGTAGAAGGCTGCTCCTTGCAGTTCGAGTTCTGTATTTTCGCCTATGAAGTTCTTAAAGTTTGAATAGAACCCCGCTTCGTAGTTGTGTGTGCGCACAGGTTCAGTCTCAATTTTGTTGAGTGCATCAGAAGTCTTGGCATCACGTACGGCACCACGTCCCAAATCGTAGATGGCGAAGCCTTCTGAATAAGCAATGAAGGGTTGGAATGCCTTGTATCTATTGTAAGATAAGCCTACATTGAAGCTCAGATTGTTGTACTGAAGGTCTTTACCAGTAACACGTATGGGAGCATCGGTAGGCTTGTTCACAAGAACGTTATAAGTAGGAACCTTAACAGTGATGTGGTCATATCTCAATCCGCCCTTGATGTTTAGGCTATTGGCGAACGAAATTTTAGATTGAAGGAATACGGCAGGGTTATAAGCCGTCATCTCAGGAACCCAATAGCGACCGTCTACAAGAGGTTGGCTTGTGCG
>QWCZ01000087.1_pt1 | contig 88114 bp, 113 predicted proteins | sample 1972651 | NCBI WGS metagenome assembly QWCZ01 (sample SAMN09866695, study PRJNA288562) | Human oral metagenome isolate pre1_saliva, whole genome shotgun sequencing... | isolation source: mouth | host: Homo sapiens | place: USA: California
AATGAAATATCACAACACAAGACTCATCAATTAAAGACGAGCCACCTCTTTGTGAATATTGAGAAGAGAAATATTATCCTTTGAAAGAAAATGAATCAGCTATTATAAAGTTCATTAAAAAATACAAAATCCAGGAAAATCCTTACTTCAACAGCATTAATCTCCATGGAGAATTAGATGAGAGATCAGTTCATCAATACTTTAACTGTAAAGAATCTAGACTATGTAAAAAACTTATTGATATTTCCTATGGAGCAAATGAAAAACATCATTTTTTCCGCGTAGATACACAGGGAGAATATCTAATAGTGGATAATAAAAAAATATACGCTGTTTGAAATTTCGTTGATAATGAATCTGATAATGCAGATACTGATATTCGTATAGAATCTCCTCGAGTAGCAAATAAACTTCAATGAGATAATCTTATTGTAAATAAATATACTAACGGAAAACTACTAGAAAAATACAAATCAAATCCTGATTTAATTGATAGAGATTTCGAAGAAACTTGAAAGTATCCCATTATTTGAACTTTTCAAATAAAAACTTGCCAAATTCCACTATAGAAAAAACTCTCTAGGAAATACCTAGAGAGTCATTTTTGTAGTTAATAACTAATATCGATGCTGTACATGGATAAACTCAGCCTGTGGAGACAGATCTGATAATCTCTCCTCATGCCTTGCATAAACTTTAGGGGATTTTGGACCATTGTAATCAGTATAAATGATTTTATTACCGATTACTTCATGCACAAATCCTACATGTCCTCTTTCAAGCGCTGCTTTACCTCCTTGAGGAGTTCTCGCATTTTCTGGGAACCAAATAACATCACCAGCTTTTGGGATTTGATCTACGACATAACCATGATTAACTAATATTCGTTTCCAATTCTTAGCATCTCCAAGTCTATCTTTTTGACCAAACATTTTATTCCAAAAGGTTGTTTTTGTACCCCACATTTGATTAATTTTTAGAGCAACCCAACTCGTACACTGATAGGTCTCAAAGTACCACTGCTCATATTCAAGATTCTTTGTTTTATCATAACCTATTGGGGTCATATGTAATTTGTAATCATCTCCCAAAGCAGGAATTCGAAGCGGCAAACTCACATCAATAGAAAAACTATTTTGATGAATAGTTGGGTAACTATTACCTCCCTTTGCTACAAAGAAGCGATAATAGTATTTCCCTTCCTGTTGAAAGCTTCGATCTACACTGAATTCAATGTAGTTCCTGTTTGGAGTTAGTTTCTGATACACATTATTCCCCTTTGGAGAATGATATTTAATCCAAACATCGAATCGTGACAAATGCAATGATCTCACTTTGAAGACATAGCGATTCCCTGAGATCTTTTGAGGCGGGCTGATCTCGTACTGATTAGCTAGCACTCGATCATAACTTCCCTCGCTCCATCCTGGAGAAGTGGTCTCCAAAAATCGTGCTGATGATCTCGTTGCAGGATCAGTCTGCAGAGAATCCACTACCTTAGCAACTTGAGAAACAGACTCTGACATCTCTTGATCACATGCAGAGAAGCCCCCTAGGATAAATAATCCAAGAAGCACTTTTGCAAATCCTTCACACTTTGCAAGGACTTGCTCTATGAAATACTTTCGTACCATAAAATCTGATTTTTTATCTTTTTATTTACTGATAAGAGTTTTTTGTATCTCTTGATTTTCTGGCTGATACTTTTCCATAGTTTTCTTTCTCTCCTTGAGAGATGTAAAACAAATCATCTTAGCTCATTGGTTTTTAGAAGTTTTTGTTAATTGTTATTTTAGATTTACGTTTATTGAGGCTATACTATAAGAATCTAATCTCAAATATCAAGAAAAATCAATCTCAGAAAAAAGACCAAAGTCAGACTTTAGTCTTGTTTTCTCTTTTTCTTGAAACTTAAATATTCTTAAAGTTATAAACCTCGCATCCATTGATCATATCGTTCTTGTCTCCGTTGAGATTTTCATTTGCCTGAACGATCAAAATCTTATCATCAAGAGAAATATTCCCCTTAAAGATAATTCTAATCATCTCCTTCCCAATTCTCTTGAGATTCTCATAATTGAAAGATTGCGAGATTTTATACCCCTTTGTTCCCCAAACCAAACTAAAGAATCTATAAGTATCTGTCGACTGAGTAAAGGCAAGAATTGGAATGTTCGGACTCAAAGAAGCAAGTCTTGCTGCCGTATATCCATTATCACTAAAACAAATAATCGCTGTAATATCAAGCTCTTTAGTTGTCCTAAATGCATTATAGATAATATAATCTCTCACTTCAAATTCCCCCTTCTGATCAAATCTTACCAAGTCTTTTGGTTGCATAGTATCCTCCAAGGCACTTAATGCATCACCAACCTTTTCTATAGAATCGTATACATCATCTTCCCAAACAAAAGTTTCCATCAAGACTCCATCGATTCCTTCATTATACAAAGGAGCAATCCTTGTATTAAAATATTCAAGATAACCCTCTCCATATGGCACTTTAGAAAAGGAGAGCAAAACTGGTTTTCCCATTTGTTTAATCTGTCTAATAGTAGACAAAACAACTTCAGGATCATTCTTACACTCCTCAAACATATCCGGAGCAAAAATAATTCCATCAGAAGCCTCTACCACTTCTACCAAATTCTTGAGTCAGGCTTTTGTTTCAATTTTTGAAAAAACCTTCATATTTTTTGCATTATTCCAATCTAGGAATGTTCTAAGATTTTCAATCTGCTCTGCATTACTTGCACAAGCTAATCCTATAATATGAGCACCATATTCTAACCCCCAAAGGATATCCTTCTTGTCCCTCTCACTCAGATTAAAAAATTCTGCATCCAATCCATCGAACAAAATTCTATCAAAATGCAAAAGTTCATTACGACTTGCTTTTACTACCTCTGTTTCAGCAATATCTCCATAAGCTCTCGTCACTTTAAAAACAATACCACTTTGCTGCGCATAAATTTCGTCACCCTCATTGAGATTTCCAAGGTCTGCATAGTCCACATAAATCTTTGCATCAGTATCCTGAGTATATTCTGAGTACTCAAAAACTAGTTTATCTCAGACTTTAACAGGGATATTTAATGTATTTTTTACTCTAATATCGATCCCTTTCGTCTCCAAAAGAATTGTCTTGCTATTATCTAGCTTCATCAAGGTATCAATATACTTTTTATTATTGTCATCATACCCCTTTGAAAGCGTAATTCTAAAAACATCCACCATATTGATGATTTTAGAAAGAACGGTTTCTTTAGCCAAAGTAGGACTCACTCCAGCAATAATTTTGGTAAACCTAAAGTTATTCATTTCACTCACACAAAAAAAGAATTAAATATCCGCTTTCACGGCTATAATTTTCAAAAAAAACTTAAAATCCTGACGCAACATTCCACTTATCCTAGAGATTAGGGAAGATGATATTCCCAATACCAATCTTAATTATCTACGAGGACAAATCCCTTTCTCCTAATCAAAGTAATAAGCTCCTTAGTATTGATTACGATATTTGCTTGAGAATTAGTCTTTGCATAAAGCAAACCATCATCAACGAGCAATGCCATCGTCTTGTTTGCATATTCCTGAGGAAGCGCAATTACAAGAGGCTCATTTTTCTTATTACCTCCAGCAATATCTACCTTCACATCAAGCAATGGCAACTCTGAAAAGGTTTTTACATGGATCCTGAGTCAGATTTCTTTTTCTAATCCATTAATTCACGCCCCTCCTTTTCCAATTACCTTTCACTTATAATATTCTGGGACATACAGTTCAAGTTCGCTTCCTTTGATCTGGATATGGAAATCACAAGGCAAATTCTGACTAAGCTTTCTCTGAATACCCTCTTTTGCATACTCAGAGACTACTTGAGTCTTGCTTGGAGTCTTAGGATTCCCCTTTTCATCAGTCTGGATTGGCATTACTACAACCTGCTCTCCAAAAGTATAGATTTCATAAAGCGGTTTCTTCTGCAAAAAACTGCTTACCACAATCACCGGTCTAGCCAATTCTTCAGAAAGCATTCCTTCTGGGACTTTTGCAGTTAATTCAAGTTGCAATACCTCAGCCACCTGCCCTTTATCAATAAAAAGAACCGTATCAATTACCTGAGGGATGATTCCCATTTCCACACTTCCAATAAATCTCTGAATAGAATCAATTGGCTTAGTAGCATGGATAACTCCGACCAATCCAATTCCTGTCAGTCTCAGATCCTTATAAAGGTTAAAGTCAGGCTTATTTCTTACTTCATCATAAATAGTATAATCAGGTCTAGACAACAAGAGAATGTCTCTTACCTCATCATGACTACCATAAGTAAACGAATACTGAACAATATCATCATTTAACATCAAATCACGAGGAGATTCAATGGTTTTAATAATATGATTATCAGCATGATAGACATCGATCAACGCACCTGCAAAAGTCGATTTTCCACTTCCTGGAGCACCTGAAATCAAAATTCCTTGAGCCTTGTTTCTTAGCAAATCAAAAAGTTCTGGATCCAGATTGTATTCCTCGATAGTCATTTTTTTCACTGGTCTCACAACAGTCATTTCAATTCCATCTGAGAGCGGAGCATATACAATCACAATTCTATAAGGTCCCACCTGCAACACTTTAGAAAGTTCTCTATTGATCTCTAAGAAGGCATCTTCTCTAGTCTCCACCTCTCTAAAAAGTTCATCAATCAATGCCAGCAATCCCTCTTTAGTCATAATCTCATTTGGATCAACAACAGGTTTTCGCTCTCCAGGCTTACCTTTTTTACGAAGAATAGGACGATTTGCTTTGAGATGAAGAGACATCGTCTGCTCATCAAAATAATGATCCAATACAAATCCTGCATTATTTACAGCATTTTCACTCATTTTTGTTTTATTTAAGGATAAAAGTTCTGCTTGGCAGTTAATTTTCAAAATTCTAGCTTCTTCCAGTATTTTGAAATTCTCCTTAAGTATATCTTTTTAAGCAAAAAAAAACAAAAAAATCTGATTTTTTTCACTTTTTTTCATTTTTGGTTGAAAAAAGAAAGATTATGTGCTGGTATATATTGATTTTTTTTCATTTTTCAATATAAAATAGCTATACAGGAAAAAGTTCCTAGTTTTTACCGCTATTTTGTACCTATGTTTTTTCATTTCATCGGGATCAAAGATATTTCTGAAAAAAACTACACCCTCGATCTCCTCTTCGAGGCTGAAGACATCTCGCAGATTAAAGATTTTCTCAATTTTCACAAAGCAATTACCCTTTCACTTGAAGAATACACTAAAGATCCACAAAACTTTGGATCTGTTTATATGGTTATCCAATTTAAAGAGTTCCAGTTCAAAATCATTACCCAATTTGACTCTGTACAATCCTGTCTTGATAATGTCATCCCACTTGAACTCACTCTCATCGAAGTAAACGATACAAAGCATCCGCTCTCCCCTATCGAATACCAGGATCTTATCGTAAAATGAAATCAAGCACATCAAGCAGAACTCCAAAAAATTAGAGAACAAAAAGAAAAAAAACAAAAAGCTGAAGCAAACCTTAGCGATCCTCGTCTCCAAAAAGCCTACCACGCTATCGAGGAAATCATCAATCAAATTGAACAAGTACAAGCAATCTGAGGAGATAAAATCGAACCCATAACAAGAAAAAAACTTGAAGACATGAGATGAATTATCTCAAAGCTCCGTCTTGCTACCAATTACGATAAAATTATTGAAGACCTCCACAAAGCCATGAACCTCATCGTAGCTACACAAGATTTTCTCTTAGAAAGACTCGAAGCTGACAAGATTTTCCCTATCTTTGAATGAACTCAAGTCCAAAATACAGAAATTATCAGAGAACAAACAAGACTAGCTAAGGCACAACTTCTACAAGCACTTGGAGCTCAGCTCTCCAGAGAAGAATCTATGTATGTTTCCTTAGGTTATCTCAAACTCTTCTCTGAATATCTCCAAAAAGATCTGACCTTCGCATTCCAAAATAAACTCGCTATTGTTAAAAATTTCTGTAAGGCACTAGAAACAACCTCCCTCCTAATGATTATTGAATGCACATTGCTTCTGGTACTATCTCCATTTATAGGCATTGAATTCTGAGTTAAAAATTTTGCAATTGCCCTCCTCTACATTGCTCCTTTTGCCCTCCTCATCTGAATATTTAACCACAAAGTTAAACCACAAAGCCTAAATGCTTATGGAATATGGCTTTTTTGAGGCCTCTTGCTTTATATGAGCATCATAGCCTTCCTCAGAACTCTTTTAATTTTTTAATCAAAAGGCCGTGTCTTATGTCATCGTCTTACTCGTTTGTGGGGCTTTCATCAGTTTTTTCTCCCTCATAAACCTCCGATACTTTGCACTATTCCCACTTTTTTTTCTCGTTTTCTTTTTTTCACAAGGCTTTTACGACTTCAAAATCAACCTCCCAGAAAATGAAATAAGAGAAAAATACTGACTCTACCTCCTCGCCCTCCTAGTAATGCTAGGTCTTTTCTGAATTTTTGTTTTCATAGGTTTTAGCAATGCAGGAGCTTTTTGGACACTCCTATTCCTTTCGAGTATTGCACGAGGAGTTTCCTATGTTCTCAACTATACCGATGGGAAACATCTCTTCAAATATGGACAAATTCTTTTAGCATTTCTCATCCTTGCAAATCACACTATTTCTGTAGGGACATTCTGACTTCTTAACCAGTTTGGACGAGTAATCCTAGAACTCTTACTAAGTTTCACTATAATTTATCATGGAGTTTGACCCTATTTTCCTGTTGAAAAAGACCAATATTACGGTCAGCTTTTACTGATTTTAATATGCTCTATACGAGGAGTCTTTGCGATTCAAGACAACACAATGTATGGTTTCACTTTTGGATTAATTAATATCTTGCTTGCCTTACTTCTCCTCTCCTATGCTCTTTCCTACACATTCAAAACACCATCTACAAAAAGAGAAATTTCATTAAGAAGAGTCCTTGCATGAGAAAAAATCTTACAAAAAGAAAAACCTGATCCCTTTCAATGGCGAAAAGATTTCATCCGCGATCTCAAAGAAAGTCCACACTTTCTGCACTCTAGCATTGAATACCTCAATCTATTCCTCCTCCTAGGAGTAATTGTAAGCTATCTTTTACCACTTTTTTGAGGAAATCCATTTCCTCAGCTACGATATCGAACAGGAATAGTCCTCTTTGCTTTCAATGCCTTTTTCCTCAAAAAGACTCAAGCGTTTAGTACTGCCACAAGGTTTGCATTCTCTCTTGTGATCAACTTCTCGCTCTATATCTCTATTCTTCTACTAGGACAACAAAATCAAACCTGAAGCTCAGGACTCCAAACTGCAGTTCCACGACTTATTTCACGAAATATGCTCTGTGGACTCTCAATCCTTTACGCAAATCACGCCCCTCTAACAAACTATCTCAAAAAATCAGATCTCATCTTTCGGCTATTTTCATCTTTGATGGCAATGCTCCTCAATATCTACCTCCTTGCACTACTTCCATACAATGGACAGTTCATCTTCTCGCTCATTATTCTCTATCTAGGAATCCAATGAACAATCTCCTATTATGCATATCAGGTCATCAAAAATTACGGGAAAACACCTAGTGAACAAGATCCTCATCTTCTCAAACTTTAAACTCCCAAAATACAAAAAAAGAAATCAAAAATCTGATTTCTTTTTTAATTTTTTACTTTCATTCCAAAGACATCTCCATTTCTCGTAATCCATCCATACTGCTTATTCAGTTCTTTGTTCAAAATTTTATTCTCTGGCTGAAGTTCAATAACAAGATCTCGAAAATCTTTCTGATGATGGGGGAATTTGAGATGTGCGACTTCATGCACAACAACCTCTTCCAAATACTTTTCAGGCAAAAAAACCAAGGCCCTATTGATCATAATCTCTGACTTTCCTCTTCCTTTCTTGCAATGTCCTCGCTTACTTTTTGCAGCCTTGATAACCAAAGATACCTGAGCAAAACCGATCCTTTTACAATAATGATCTATCAAAGGCTCAGCCTTACTCCTTAATTCACCATCTACCCAATTTAGATAATCTCTCTCACTATTAAAAGACGGCATTTTCTGAGTACTTATCTCTTCTCCCCAAAGCTTAAAACCTTCAGGAAGAACAAAAGATGAAGTCTGATTTTTCTTCCTTGATTGTTTTTGTTGAGAAGTTTTTTTTCTTCTCGGTTTTTGATCAGAGAGAGAAAGTGAACTTTTTAAAAGCTTCCAAAGCTTTTTCTTATCTTTTGGAGTAAGGAATACAGAAAAAAACCAAGTAAGAACTAAGACAATTAAAATCATTCATATCGTCTCTGATTTTACCTTTTCAAGCATCTCCTCAAAATTACACTAAAAACTAGCTCCCAAAAAGTTTATTCATCAACAAATTTTTAACAATTTTCAAACTATTTGAAAGCTTTTGCCCTCTTGCCATACTATATTCCGTATACAAAATCGTATTTGGAACTTCGACATACTTAATTCCCTGCTGACCAATCAATTCAAGGATTTCAGAAGCATGCTCCATTCCATTAAAAGTCAACTTAAGCTTAGGCAAAACGGACCTTTTCATCACTCTATAGCCATTATGCGTATCGCTAAGCCACATTCCACTAAAAATAAAAGTGAACAAAATTCAAATCTTGAGAGTAAGTACCTTCATAACTGGGATATTAACAGCCTTCCCCATAAATCTTGACCCCAAAGCCACCTCTAAATGCTCATCTTGCTCAAATGGCTGCAAAAATCCTGGCAAATCACTAAGCAAATGTTGCCCATCAGAGTCAAAAGTCACCACAAACTGAGCAGAAGGAACCTGATGTTGAATATATGAAAATCCTGTTTGCAAAGCAGCTCCCTGCCCCATATTAACAATATGTTTGATCAAAACAACCTCTTCTCTTACCTCAAAAGCCTCTTGCAATCTAGCAAAAAGACCATTCGAGCTTCCATCATCAACAAATACCACACCATACCCTTGATCCAAAACCTCATTTACCACCTGAATACAATGATCACTTTCGTTATACGCAGGGATAACAAAGACTATCTCAGATTTTTGAATCTTTCCTATCGCTTTCTCCAAGGATAAAGTACGAATAAGATCTGTTTGTTTAAGCTGATAGGTAGCATTACGATTGTACTGACTCAAAAGTAAGTAAAAAAGAACCATAATCGACACATACACAATCAAATCTGCACCTCTATTAAGTCCAAAGGTAATCCCGATAGCATTCAACCATTCAACGCGCAGCGAAAAAATTCCAATCGCCATTGCTCCGCAAAAGAAAAACAGAAATGGGAAAAGTCTAATTTTTCTCCTCTTATACACCAAAAGAGCAAAAAGCATAAATGCCCCACTCATCACCAGCAAAAGAAGCTGTAGATTTGTCAAAACTCACATCACTAGAGAAAAAACAAATAAATCTGACTCTAGACTACTTTTTTTCCTCAAGAATACAAGCAAAAGTCTTGTATTTTATTGTCAAAAGTATATAGTGGGAGCGTTATCTTTTATCATTTATCATGGAAAAAAGTATGAAAAACTTTTTTAGTAAAAGCGGGATTATCCTAGGAAGCATCTTCCTTACAAGTCTGTTTTTTGTCCTTTTTGTAGGAAGAACTTTCAATACACAGACCCTTCAAAGAGATCGAAACCTGACACTCAATGGACTTTCAAACTTTAGAAAGGGACTTGATATCTCAGGAGGAACTAAACTCGTTTACAAGATTGACTATAGCAAGTATGATGAACAATACTGAGCAAACGAATCTGCAGAACTTGCCCAAGTAAAGAAAAATATTGAAGCTATTATCATCAAAAATATCGATGCAAGAATCTCTGCACTTGGAGTAAGTGATTACAAAGCTTACACTCAAAACCTCAACAATGAAACTCAAATCGTAGTTGAAATTGGTGGAGTTGCAGATCTTGACCAAGCAAAAAAAATGATTGGTAAGACAGTTGAACTTGAATTCAGACTCTTAAATGATAAAGCAAAAAATGCAGAGACTATCGCTCAAAGAAGAGCCTTAGCTGAATCTCTTAGAGCAGAAGCACTTGCAAATCCTGATCAAATGATTGCAAACAACGAAAACAAAGGTTGAGATGGAATCACAGCAAATCTTCTTCACGGAACTCTTGATCAACTCCCTACTATCTACCAAAACAATAAAAATCTACTTGATAGTATTGCAACAGGTGAAGTGTCTCAGGTTCTCAGTGGAGTGTATATCTCAGCAAATTACAGTGGACTCAATCTTTCAAAAGATATCGAAGGATTTGTATTCTTTAGACTTCTCCAAAAAGATCCAACAGCCGCTACTTATGTAATTGAAGAAGTATTTGTAAACAATCGACAAGAATGGATCATAGCCAAAGGTAATGACGGTGCAATCCTTAATGGAGCATACTTTACCCTTGCTCAAGCATCTGTAAATCAAGTTGGAGGAGAACCTACTGTAAGCATCAGCTTCAATGAAAAAGGAAAAGAACTCTTCTGTCAAATTACAAAAGGAAATATTCATAGACAAATGGCTATCTTTATCGGAGGAGAAATCGCAACTGCAGCAACTATCCAAGATGCCATCTGTGATGGTAGAGCTCAAATCTCAGGAGGTTTTGATTCAACTCAAGCTCGTCTTGTAGCAGAAAATCTCAACTCTGGAAATATGCCAGCACCACTTACACTTATGCAAGAAGAAAAAGTCTCTCCATCTCTTGGAGATAGCGCATTTAGAGGTGCATTAATTGCTACACTTGTTGGGACATTGGCAATTATTCTCTACATATTCTTTATCTACGGATGGAGAAAAGCCCTAGTAACGACTCTTACTATCATCTTCTACTTTACTATCCTCCTTGCTATCATCAAACTTATTGATTATGCGCTCTCCCTCAGTGGTATCGCAGCAATCATTCTCTCAATCGGTATGGCAGTTGATGCCAACATCCTCATCTTTGAAAGAATGAATGAAGAAGTACAAGAAGGAAAATCACTCACTTCAGCGATCAATGCTGCAGAAAATAGAAGTCGATCAGCAATTAGAGATGGACAAATTTCAACACTTCTTATCTGAGTTTTGCTCTTTGCTTTTGGAATCAATATGTTTAAAGGATTTGGATATATGATCGTTTTGACTGCAATTCTAACCCTTGCACTCAATGTTCCATTTATCAAAGAAACTCTTCACCTCATTTATGGAGCAAAGAAAAACTAAAAAAGTTTAAAATTCAGACCATAAAAGACGGCCTCACTCTCGAGGCCGTTTTTTCTACAAGAGAAAACAGAAATTCAATCGAGCTCATTTTCTCAAAAATGTCAATCTCAAAAAAAAATCTACCCTTGAAAATCAGATTTCTTTCTTTATTATCTTTTGCGTAACAAGCTTTTATTCTTTCATCCAATATTCAAAATGAGCACTCCACACCAAGACTTTTTCACCAAAAAGCCATCAAAAAGCTGATTTTCTTCAGGGACAATCAGAACAATCCAAAAACCCGAAAACAACTCTAAACTCTGGATTCTCATAGTTCTCTTACTGATCATAATAGGAGCAGGAGCTTATTATATGTGGATGTGAAGCTGGAATATCACTATTCCTACGACAGAAAACAGCATAGAAAATACGGGATACAGCATCGCTTCACAGATACAAGAAGAAGGAATCCTCAAGCAAGATAATTCTGATCTTATCAACTATACCCATACCCTTACGACACTAAGTGGAGAAGTCTTTTTACTAAAAAGTAGTAAAATTGCACTTGCAAACTATACCAATAACCTTACAGGAACAGTGCAAATTATTGGAAAAATTGAAGCATTTTACCAAGGAAAACCTCTCGTAGAAGTAGAAACTATTGGGACACAAACAACCCAAGATCTAGAGCAAAATCCACTACCTAATACAACAGTAACATCAAAGGGGCTCTATATTGCAAAAGCAGGACTCTATTTCTGATCAGAATTTTTAGAGAACTATACTTTTGTTGGAAATCCTGGAGATAATGATCAAATCCAGATCCAAAACCTTGAAAACAACAAAATCACAACGATCTCATTTTTCAACTGTAATAACAAAGGAGATACCAACTGTCAACAGCTAACTCAAACATTCAAAACGACTGCAGTTAGAACCACCACTTCTATCAACGGAGATACTTTCTACACGCTAGAAAATTGATCATATTTCTTCCAAAACAACAACTGGCGAGGATATTTTATCCACGATGCAGATGCCCAAGAAGTAGACAAAATCAAAAATCTGATTACACTAGCAACTCCAAATTTAATAGCAAAGGCTGTTTCTCAACATGGAATCAAAACCTGCCTTGGAACAGACAATGGTCTCAACCATATTAGCTCACATACAACTCAAAAAACAAACGACAATCTCCAAATTACTATGCAAGGAAGCTGAGAAAAACTCTTCACATGCCAAGCAAACTTCGATCTTTCAAAACCGGATCAACTAACATTCCTTGACATCAAAACAAGCTCACTTCCAACTCAAACACAAGAACCTCAAGCTCAGACAAAAAAAGAAGAACAAAAAACAACCACAACTACATCAAAAACAACATCTCTTAACCCAAACACTCCTCAATTTCCAACAAGTACAGAAAAAACCTTTACCTATACTTCAAACAGAGGCGGATATAGCATCACACTACCTTCTATGAATATCGCCTATGAAGCGTTTACCCCAAGCCAATCCTTTGAAGAACAAGGTGTAAAATGTAGCTACGGTCTTAGAGTTATCGCTCATAAAAATAAAGACCTCTTGCAAACCTCCCCAGCACTGATCATCTACGAATGCCCAGCTAGTGAAAAACTCAATAACCTTGGAGCAAATCATCTCGTCAAAACCGTAGGAAACAAAACTTTTGTATTCCAAATCTTAGATAGCGCTTGGATAAACTTTGCAAATACAACCATCATACAATAAATAATATCAATAAAAAAAGGGAGAAGTCAGACTTCTTTCTTTTTTCATTATCAAAAAAAGGGGACATCCTGTGAAACACAAGACATCCCCTCCCTCTAAATGTAAAGGAAAGCTTATAAGCCAAACTTCAAAGATCGGGCAAAGTCCGAAATAGCCTGTTCACGAGCAGACAGAGCTGCCTTAAGTGCCGCTGGAGACATTTTAGAGATCATAGCTTCTAACAAAGCTATCAGACTATTCATCTCCCAACGAGGACGAGACTCTTCTGGAGAATTACCTCGTCTAATAGGAAGATAGAGTGGCTTGTTTGCTTTCAAACACAGCAGACATTGCTTAAATCGATACCCAGCCAAGAATGCCCTAAGATCATTCAAAGACCGTTTACAGAGATCTATGATCTCTACATTTCCCTGCTTCAAATCTTTTTCAAGACCTGAAAGCTCAGACCAGACATGGTCTCGAATCTCACTATTCTCCCAAATCATCCCAAGGGATGAACCATACTTCTCAAAACAAAGCAAAAGCTTCGTTAAACAAACTTGTTTCTTTTCCATATCGATAAGATTTAAATTTATTTTTTGTTTTACAAAATCAACCATACACTTTTTTGACAGAAAGTCAAGAGAAGTTAATAATCAAAAAACCAAGGAAAATCCTTGGTCTTATTTATTCTTCATTTCTCAAATGATCAAGCTTCTTCTCAAGCTCAGCAATCTTACTCAAAAGTTCCTGTTCCTCATCTTGCATATCAAGATTAAAACCAGAAAGCTGATCTAATTTATCGTAAGCCTTAATTCTCTGTGCATTCATTAGCCCCTTTTGTTCGATATCTTGAAGTTCTACCTCCTTGAGAATCAGACTTCCTTTTTTGTCCAAATCTACCTTTACCTTGACAAACAGATTAAAAAACTGATCCGAAAGTTTAACGAGAAGATAGTGATCATCAATCCATCTCATACTATGCAATTTCCAGTATTGATTATCTCCTTCATCCATAAAGCTATATTCCCAATTTTTACCTACAAACGGAGCAATTGTATCAACATAAGTTTCTATTTGCTGCTCAATGAGAGCTTTCTTAATTGCTGGAGAAATCGCTACATCACAATAAAAAGCATTTGAAACAGATTGATAACTAATGACTCCTGCACAAGGAAGATATCCTAGATATTTTGAAAATCGATCAGGCTTCTTCAAGTTCGAATGATAATATTCGCTACCTTCAGAAGAAAAATCAAACTTCACATCCTTTGGAATATACAAATCCACACTTACCCTCATTGGTAAAAACGGTGTCCTCTGAGCAAACAATTGATCTTTAAACAGTTGGAGATTCAAATTATTTCCAGAAAGATTCATCACTGGAGCATTGAGATTAGCCTTAATCTGGATCAGCTTTGGATCTTCTTTGTTTTTTGCCTGAATATCATAGTTAAAAACTACTCTGATATTCTTTTCATCTGTTGGAAAAAAGTTATAAACATTTGAATAATGAAGCAAATCAAGATTAGGTCTTAGATCATTTAACTCATCATCCAAACCTTGTATAGAAATATGAAATGATTGTTTTTGATCTGAAATAGGAATAGTAAGTTCCTTTTGAATTGTTGCTTTATAGGGATTTTTTAGGTAGGATAAAACATCTACAATACTCACTGCTGCAATACTCATTGCTCCAGCTCACAAAACAAGCGATGAAATCAGAATCCAAGACTTGATTTTCTCCCTCAACAACGCTTGCAATCCAACCGCCAAGAATCCTCCTGCAGACAAGAGTCCTAAAATCACTCCTCACTTCATCACGCTAGGGAAAAACGAGGTCATATCAATATTACTACGAACAAATCCCACAACTAAATAGTAAAATCATACTCCAAGCAGCACAATAAGCCAAAACATTGCAAGACACCAAACCACCAAAACCATAAATCTTACAATCTTCCAAGCTACACAAAAAACCTTACTACAAAGAGAGGCTCCCTTTGGCAGTCCATCAATAAGTAAATTCCAAACAAAGCGCAATCCATTAACAAAAATCAACCTAAAGTCCCAAATCTGAGTCAAAAAATAATTTAATACTGACCTATTCCCATAATTCTTTTCTGTCCTCGGAAAAATAAACGCCAATAAAAAATAGACAGGCAAAGAAAGTCAAACAAGATCTCGCAATCCAAAAAGAAATCCGACAAACAATAATCCTCTCAAAATCCACACATTGATACCAAGTTTACGTGCAAACATCGCATACACTCAGAGCAATAAAGCACTTTCCTGAGGTCTAGATCGTCCTGAATCCTGAAGTCTTTGATAAAAAAAATGCAATCCTGAATCAGATTTCTTTTCTTTTTCAATATCCACTGGAGACGATTTTACACTATCTTCTTTTGCATATTCCAGGCTCTCGGCAAAAATCTCCTCAGGCTCACCAAGTTCATTTACAATTTGAATAGCCTCTTTTTGAGAAATTGCACTTGCATCTTCATAAAGACTCAACTTATCCTCAAAAATTTGCAAAATATCCTGATAAAGTTCTGTATCAATCTGATTTTTCCTTACAAAAGTGTTAATCCTCTCCAAATAATCATGAAGAAATTTAAAAACCTCGCTCTTGAGCTGAAAAGTTTTATCATTTACATTTAGCGTTTTCATAGGTATAAACTACAAAAAATAAAATTAAAAATCTGATTTTTTGATTGCGATATCCTCTCGATTTGGATTGTTCAAAAGCTCAGCATCTTGTTCCATAAAGACTTTTCCAGCTTCTAAACTACCTTTGAGCGTCATAAGAAACCAAGCCGTCATATACGCATCTCCATATTCGAGGACATCTCTATGATCTGCCTCCTTTCTTCTTGCCATAATAGTCAGAGGAGAAGCCAAAATACGATCATAATTAGTTTGGAGACTTGAGAGCGGAGAAATCAGTACACGATCCTGAATTCCCTCTCCAGCCATCATAAAATACGGAATCTTGATTTTTGAGGTATCATAAGGGTTTTGAAGCTTTTTCGCCAAACTCGCAGGAATCGCACTCGCAGTATAAAGCGAAGTATAATAGTGTGAATTTTCATAATTGGTCACTGCATTAATAGCACCAGCACCACCTTGTGAATGTCCCATCACTCCGATATGCTCTAGATCAAGCTTGTTATAAAAGATGCTCTTTTTGTCCTTTGCCAAATCGAGGACAAAATCCAAGGTCTGTGAGGTACTTTCTCCTGATCAACTTTCAGGATCTTGGTTGCCAACGACCAGAAAACCTCGCGAAGCCAAATGCTCCAAAATCGGCATATAATCCGAAGCAGGTGTATAAGTACCATTGACAACAAGGACAACGGGGATTTTGTCAGACTTCTCTTCTATTTTTTGTGGATAGACAAGGGTATAGTGCTCAATCTTTGGATTATCAGAATCAAAAGTCTGAATTTTCACCTCGTTTGGTCCCATTTGAGTATATTTTGTTTCCAGTGCTCATTTCGGATCGGTTTTTGCCAGATACCCAGTTGCAACTCCATCATCTCCTGTCTTCTCATCTGCAAAAAAGATCGAAATATACGCACAATATCCCAGCACCAGAAGCCCAATCCCTCAAACAATACTATACAACATTATTTTGATTACTTTTTTCATCTTACTCGGCATTAGAAGATAAATTTTGCATTCCGGCTATCGCACTACTCAACTGATTCCATACTTGCTCCATTCTCTGCATTACTTGCTTACCATTACTCGTCAGCTTATAGTATTTTCTCGGAGGCCCACTCGTTGACTCAACCCAAGAATAAGTCAAAAGCTGATCTTTTTTGAGACGAGAGAGTAAAGGATACAAGGTCCCCTCAACAATCAAAAGATCGTAAGCCTTGAGATGAGCAATAATATCCGAAGCATATACCTCTCCCCTACTAATAATCAGCAAGATCAAATATTCTAAAACTCACTTCCTCATCTGCACTGCAATATTATCATTTTCATACATCATTCACAGCCTCAAAATAAAAAATATACTACCTTGCATTACAAAGTAGTATATAATTATATGGAAAGAAAAATCAAGAGAAATAAATCTGATTTTTACAAAGTAAACAACGCAAAGCGATATTTTTTATTAAAAAAGCCCAAGAAATCAATTCTTGAGCTCAATCTAATAAATCATTTTACCAACTATCTCCACCTCCTCATCATCCTCAGCCACCTGAACTTCCACTATCTGAGCTTCCTGAACTTCCTCCTCAACTTCCTCGATCTGAGTCATGGTCACTACTTGAAGAAACAGGTTTATGGTCATTGGAATATACACAAGAAGTTAATCCTGTCATTATCTTCATAGCCGACAAATCTCAATCTCCTGTTCCCCACTGTTGTATAGTTTGTTGCATCAAATCTTCAATCTGTTTTGCAAGCTTATTTTGAAGTCCAAAGAGTACAATCCAAGGCAAGATTTTATTGATATATTCTGGATCATCCTTCAAAAGGAGCTCTATCTGAGGTCTTTCAACAGTTTCCAAATAATATTTGAATCCTCTAAGTTGATCATAGAGAGACCTTCCCTCTGAATTTAATGTCGTATAATAAAACAATCCTCAAACTTCCCTCGTTTCAAGATAAATATCCTCATTATAATATCCATCAACCTGATCTTCTAGTAAAGTAATTTTTTTATAAATATTGCTAATAAATTCATGACTCAACTTAATCTGAGAACGATTTCAGAAAAATGAACTAAATATCTCATCTGGTACTAATTTTGAAAAATTATTATCATTTTTTTGCAATATTGTTTTTCTTGAAAAAACATAGGAATATCAAAAGAGTCCAAAATCCACGCTTCTTTCTTTATAAGAAATAGTAATTTTTCCTTGAGAAGCCCAATATAAAAATATAGGAGCAACAAAATCTTTTGATAAACCATGTTTAACAGAAAAAGCAAACAAAGCATAAATATCTAAATCTTTTGGAGGTAAGTAATATGGAATAATAGGCTTTTTACCTTTATACTTATAATTATAATTAACAAAGCAAAGTCATCAAAAACCGATTATCAAATGAAGACCAAGGACAATTGCAGTATCTATTTCACTAATATAATGAAAGGTGCGTAGCACAAATAACAGCAAAATACCTCAAAAAAGAAGGTAAAAATTGCATACTGAACAATAGTAAGAGATTTTTATATGATACCATCTCAAGCGATCAATAGTTTTTTCAACCTCCAAAGAGATACTTTTTCTTAACAAAAGATAGGGAACCCATAAAATAGCCCAATACAAAATCAATCCACAAAGACAAAGGCAGACCCCAGGATTCTTCAAATAAGAAAGTACAAAACCAATATAAGCTCAATTGCGTTGATCACTCTGCTCCATAACCATTCCAGGAATCTGAACTTTTTGCTCAAAATAGTTCCTATAATCCTCAGGAAACTCAAAATATCCACTCGCAAAAGGCACATACACAGTCAACCCCTCTCCTGCCCTCATATACTGTTCTAGATTTCATCTAAACTCCTCAGATCAAACAAGATCAAAAATCAGATTTTCTTTTTTTCTTTCACCATTATATCCTCGGACGGCATAATATCTATCGCCATTACTCACATAATCCTTTGGCAATTTGAGGGAAAAATATGCCTTGTCAATGGAAGTAGTCCACTCAGTACCGATTACATTCCAGTACAGCTCTTGCCAAGCCCCGCTTCCAAAGCTCACAATCGCATTATCTACTACATACGAAATACGATACTTATGATCTCCATAAACAGTTGAATTCGGATCTCAGATTTTAAGCTTAACCATATCTTTTTCTCTGTTTACCTGAAAATTATCTCACTCAACCATTGGCGATGAAATACTTGTAACTCTTCCATTATTTGGATTTTTGGTAGCAATTTTCCTGAGGATTCCATGCTTTTGCGCGGAGAAATTAACATCGATCGTCTCATTGACCAGCATTGAACCATCAGTTCTGAGTTCCATATCGACATTGTAGTTTTTGATCGTATAGTCCGCAGCAAAACCAACATTGACCAATGCCACCATTGCTCCAAAAATTCACATTAGCCCTCTCTTCCGCATTATTATCAAAAAAATAAACTAAAAACGAAGTCAAAATTATTATTCTATTAGCATAAATCAACAAATAATTTAGCAATAAAAAGATGAATTCTGACTTCTTTCTATTATTTTAATTTACTCAAAGAGAAATCCTTTTCAAATTCTAATATTCAAAAGGATTTTTTTCATTCAAAAGTTCAATTCCCAACGCAAGTTTTGTTTCATCAAGTGCATAAAGTGTAGCAATCACTTCTCCCTTCTTGATCTTATCTCCAGTCTTCTTGTGCAAATACATACCTGCTTCATTGATAATTGGACATCCAAGTCTTCTACATACGGCATTCACTTTGTGCAAGTCCATAGATTTTAACTTTCCATCATGAGTTGCTAGCAGATCATAAGTGTGCTTTCCTAGCACTAAAGTTTCACTAGTAATCTCTGGATTACCCTTCTGAGCTGAGATAATTGACTTCATCTTTTCCCAAGCTTTCCCAGATTCCAATTGATGCTTGGCAATTTCCAAAGCTTTCTTTCCTTTTGCCATACCTACAGATTCAATAATCTTTGCCGCCAAATGAAGCACTTTATCTTCCAAATCCTTTGGTCTCTGTGGATGTTGTTGGAGAATTCTAAGTACTTCACGCACCTGCATAACTGCTCCAACACCATTTCCGATTACTTCATCCGCCTTAGTAATTTCAACAGACATCTTCATTCAGAGTTTTTTTCCTACATATTCAAACTTTTGTTTCCAATCTTTTGCTTCTTCCATCGTTGTTACCTTGGCTGTTGGTCCTACAGGAATATCAATGAGCGAATGTGTCACTCCCATAGCATATTTTTTGGCCATAATTGAGCTTACCACCTTTGCTCTTGATTGCATAGAGAGAGGATATTGCACTTTGATAAGCTTGTCATCTGCAGGAGCCAAATCCAAAGCACCTCCCCAAACCAGACAACAATTCTGATCTTCGACCAATTTCTCAATTCCTTTTTTGTCAAAATTGATATCCATAAGCACATTTACACACTCCCCTGTTGCCGCTGGAGAGGTGATAGATTTAGAAAAGTTCTTTGGAATCTTAATACCCAAACTTGCAATAAGCGGGATCAACACCATCGTTGTTTCATTTCCTGGCACCCCTCAGATACAATGCTTGTCTGCAATAATTTCACCCTTTGGATACTTAAACATTACCCCACATTCAGCCATCGCCTTTGCAGTTTGATACATTTCTTCATCAGTCGTTGGATAGAAAAAACTAGATGCCACATAGTAAGTCATCATCGTATCATCAAGCTTATTCTCTGAAATATCTTTAATAATAGCAAACATCTCATCATAACTAATTTCTTCTCCCCTCATCTTCTTTCTAATCGCCTCATAAGAAGTCGTTGAAGCCTGCACCAATTTTACAGAAACCACTTCATCATCAGACAAGCTAATCTTGTCTAGCACATCTGCATATACTGCAACATTTCATGCCTTAATCTGAGAGGAAATCATCACATCAACCACGAAAGTCTCTCCACTATTCTTTCTAAGCTCAACTTTGTCATTGAGATTGATACCAAATTCTCCAGCTTGCACTGGATTGAGAATTGCAAGAGCTCTTTCTCCATCTCTCACATCCAATAACTGCACCTTGGCATTAAAAAACGATTCTCTCTCTTTGCTCTTGAGTGGTCTGAGATCTTTTGCGAGCTTCTTTTTTCTTGTGTTCCACAAATTCAACATTTTTGTTTTGTATTCAAAAGATAAAAATTCTGATTTCTCCTAAATTTATCAAAAAAACCAGGATCAATCCTGATTATAGTCAGATTTTTTCTTTTGTCAAAAATAGAAAATCAAAAAATATCGCTTTGCGTTATTTACTTTGTAAATAATATCGCTTTGCGTTATTTACTTCATAAAAAATATCGCTTTACGTTATTTACTTTGTAAATAATATCGCTTTGCGTTATTTACTTCGTAAAAAATACCCCAGAGCACAAAGTCTCTAGGGTAAATATGAACAATATTATTGTTTCCATGTACATCCAGATTTTACTTTACAAGCTGTTTCATTAAAATCAGAACAACTTTTCTTAATTGGAGTAGTCACAGTCTCACAAAATCTAGTGTTATTTGCAAACCTTCCTGAACAAGAATAACGACAGCTATCAAAATCTAATCCAAGGCGATTACCTCATCTTCCATTAGATCCTAAATTCCTTGTAAGACACTCTGAACTTGCATTAAAGAAATCTCCATCTTGGTACCACACATACATATAAGTTTTATCATTCTGATTTGATCTTCCTCCCTGATTTTCAGCAGCATACTCCTCTCCAATCAAAGCTTTATCACATGCTTCTGTAGGATAAATCAGACCAGGATGATTCCTAACGAATTCTTTACATTGAATCTCGCTTCTAGGAACCTTTTTACCACGAACCTCAGAAGTAGTACCATCTTGATACTCTCCTACACAAGAACCATTTTTAACTACAGGCTTATTCTCTAGCGCTCTCAATCTCATCTCATGATTGGTAATCGTATCAGTGAACTTATTGAGCAATCCATCTCGCATCTGAGCAGTCAGCGCATTATTGTGCTGAGTAGACAAAAGGTTTGAAAAAGAAAGTTGTTCTTGAGTAAGATCTGGATACCCAGGAACACTTCCATGTACTTGAAGTCTCGATTCATGGTTCTTTGCCCAAGTAGTCAATGCATTCATCGTAGCATCCCATACTTGTGCAGTCAAGCGCTTAGCGTGATTCTCTGACTGATATCCATTAAAATTAGTCTGCTCCGCTGACAATCGGTTTGATTGCTGTCCTGCAGCATAGGCCAAAACAACAAGCACGCCCATTAGTCCAAGCAAACCAAAAACTAGAGTTTTCCTCTGCATTTGAAAAAATTAAAAAGTAAAAGGACAAAAAAAATTAAAAAAAACTAAGTCCTCTCCGCTTATACTCAAAAAAGAACAAAAAACAAGCCAAAATAATGAATAATCGTAAAAAAATACATAAAGTTCAAGAAAGATTGACAAAATATAAAAAATAATTATAATATATCTCATGTTTTTATATTTTATATTCATTATCGCCATGGAAAAACTAAACAACATAAAGGAAGGAACTCACAAAAGGAATCCAATAAAGATGGGATCTCTAACAAGTAAGCAACTTAAAGAACTCCTCCACCCAACTGATTGCTTCACAAAATCTGACAAATATCCCGATACTACAACCTTTAAAGAAGCCCTCGTAAAACATCTCAAAAAAGGACTTTCTCTTGGGATCACAAACGATGAACTCAATACTAAGCTTATTTCCTTTGTTGGACAAGCTATTGAAGATCAACAGAAAGCCTATAAAATTACACTAGAGAAAAACCAACCAAACAAAGAACATATTTTAAATTATCATTCTAAGGAAATTAAATTCTTAGAAGATCAACTCAAAGAAATTAAAGAAAATCCTATAGACTTTACAGTATTTCTTGATGATCAAGCTTGAGATAGCGAAAAGTAAAAACTTATTTCTAAATGACTGATACTAAAAAGTGTCAGTTTTTTTTATTTTTTTTCAAAAAAAAGAGTTATCTAAAATTATCCCACTCAATTTTAACAATACCAACACTTACTTACAAGCTTTTAATTTCTTAAAATCTAAAAAAAGCTCTCTTCGAGCTTAAAAAATCAAACCAATTCCCAATGTCCCCATTCCAACAATAATTCTCAAAAACATTTCCAATCATTTCACCATAGCAAACTTCCTCAAATCACGTTGAAATGCCTTTTCTCTCTCCTCGCTAATCACCCTTTGAGAAAGGAGTTGCTCAACTTTGCGGATATTTTCGAGGATCATTTTGCTACTTTTGATATAATCGCAGTTTCCTTCAGCAAATATCGATCTCATAAGTGCTATATGAGGATTTCCTCCTAGTGCTTGAAGATCAATATGCTGATGCTGATACTTGGCAAGCAAAAAGATCATCTCATCGATCTGAGTAACCAACGACTTCTGAAGTCAGCTTTTTGCTCTTTTTGACCACTTTCGCAAAGGAAGAAAAACAAAGAGAAAAATCAGATATCCTCAACCAATAATCAAACTCCAGTGAATGATTGCTGTCTCATACCCTGTCCAGAAACTTATCTTTTCCAAAAGATGAGTATATCAAAGCGTAATCTGACTGATAACTTGTGAAAGCTCCATAGTACCAACAAACAAAAGTTAAAAAATTCTCAATATTTTTTACGAAGTAAATAACGCGAAGCGATATTTTTTACGAAGTAAATAACGCAAAGCGATATTTTTTTCAATGTTTTAAAAAATCAACATTTCTGGTTTCCATACGAGTATAATTTTTCCCTCTTTTTCTGCAAGAGGAAGTGCATTTCTTCGAAAAATAGGGATTTTTTGATTAAGCATTCGCTTTTTGAGGCTTTTCCCCTGATATTTATCTCCCTGCTTAGCAAAACGAATCTTTGCTCACAAGAGCTCCTCTCACACCTCAATCTGATAAAGACCAAAAGTCTGAATTCAGATTTCAGTCACTTTTTTTTCTAGGACAAACTCTTTTTCCCAAAACGCCTTTTTTGCCTTAATAAAATACTTCTTTCCATGCGAAACAAAAATTTGCCGCCCTCCAAAAGACCAATACCCATCACTGGACTCTTTGAGCCCTCTACATAACTCCAAATATTCCCCTTGAGAAAGATTAATATTAAGCGCAGACACTACCCCACCAAGAGATTTTTCCAGCTCTAATCACTCAGGCAAACACCACTCAAAACCTTGACTTGCTCACCGATAAGGATTGAGTTTCAAAGGTTGTAAAAATAGATGCTTATCCAAAAATTGCTGCTCCAGATGCTGATAAACAAGATTTCGAGAATGCCAAAAAGCCCTTTCTCCATCATCTCCGAAAGAATGCTCTGCCAAAGGAGATAAAAACTGATTTCTGATAAGATTCCTCTTAGAAACCGAATTATCGTCATTACTCTTATCGTGAAAATAAGGAATACCAAAGTCCTCAACCAGATTTTGGATCTTTTCTTTTGACAATCATAGCAAGGGGCGCAAAACCTGTTTCCCATCAAGCAAAATATGCTCCTCAACCCTTTTCATACCAACAAATCCCTTAATACCACACCCACGAAGCATATTAAGCACTGTTCCTTCAATACGATCCGTTAAATTATGCCCTGTCAGCAAGGCTTCAATTGACTCCTCTCTCATAAATCTAGAAAACTGTTCATACCTTCGAGATCTCAAAGATTCCTCATTAGCACTAGTATTCTCCACTCTTTCAAAAACAACAAAATTATACTGATGAAAAAAATCCTGCAAAAATGCTTGCTCATCATCACTCTCTCTTCTCACCTTATGATTACAATGCAAAAAGAAAAGAAAATTCTGATTTCGTCCTTGGTTTTCTCGAAAAGTCTGAACAAGAAACGCCAACAGCATACTATCACTTCCTCAAGAAACCGCAACTGCAAGCTTCCTTTCTTTTGGAATGAGTTCTTGCATTTGAGCAAAGAGTTCAGGCATCTGCTCTAGCAATCCTTGTAGCGATGAAAATGTAGAGATCATCTCGCACTTCAAAATAAAATTATTCTATCGTTTCAACTGAGATATCGCGAGCCACTTTCTGATAAACTCAGCATTTCATAAGCATCCAAAAAATCAAAACTCCTATTCCCGCTATAATCTTGAGGATAAACCTCATAACTCAGAAACTCAACATATAAAGCGCTACCAAAAAAGCAATCTGAAAAGCCGGAAGTTGATAGACTTTTTGAAGCTGATTGTACATACTCAAGCAAACCTGATGATTAAGCTCCTTCTGAGTTTCAAGGACATTATCCCAGACAAGATCTTTAGTACGCTTAATACGAGTTCCCAAATTTGAGAGAAACCCTTCTTCATAATCAGTTTTTTCAACTTCTTGATTTTGAAAAGAGATCAACTGAAAACGTTGAGTTAAATTTTCAACTTCAGAACAACTAAACGGCAGCGTCTGAAAATTCCCAAGCATTGCAAAACCAAAGATCAAACTGAAAATGGTCATTAAAACCCCACTCCCTGATGCAAAATAGTCTCGGGTCTGAAATGTTCTAAATGATTTGAGATTAATCTTTTGCTGATATCGCAATCCAACACAACCCCAAACTGAAATAATCACAGCCAAAATCGTTTGCCAATTCCAAATCGGCAAAAAAAGAATTAAGAGAATCGATCAAACCAACAAAACTCAAAAAGTATTCTTCCTATCAAAAGAGGTTTTCTCAATCGCGAGAAATCCTAAAGCCAAATCAAAAAGGAGAAAAAAAAGTCCCGCTGTCAAAATATCTTTTATCACAAAAAGATTAAGAAAAAAAGATAGAAAAAGCAGATTCGAAATAACCAATCGACTCCAAAACCTGATTTTTATTTTTTTTTCTCCTTGCATCACTAAAATCCAAACACCTTAAAAAGCCACTCATGAGCTACCAAAACAACAACCATCCCCAAGATCATTGCTGGTAAAAACGGTACCGCCTGATCTGCCATCTTTTTCGTCAAAAAAGATGCTTTTTTATTCCACAGTTTATTTTGAAAGCCATATCGCACGAGCCCTATAGCTCCACTAATCATCAAAAAGAAGACAAAGACCATCATTCTATCAATTATAAGCATTCCCTGAGGCATCCCAGCTCAAAGCAAAAGTCCCAAATAAGGAGCCATAATAACATCTCAAAATCCAATTCCCTCTTCTTTTAACCCATACTTAACATGAACAAGTACTTTCGCCAACCAATACATTCAAAAAAAGAAAGCAAAAAACCAGATTCCATCTACCAATATCGACCAATCAAAAATTCAAAATCCTAGCGCAACAGCAATCAAAACTCCCCCAAAAATAACCAGAGGAATATGTACCTCATACCAAAGTACATCATAAACAAGAAGCAACCACAAAATCCAACCATTTGCGATCCAGAAAAGCATTTCTCAAGTTCCTATTTTCTGCAAGTACCAATAGCAGAGTCCAAAAATAATAGCACTTCCAAGCTCCAAAATCGGGTAAAGTCGAGAAATTTTTTTGTGACAATAACGACACTTTCTCCCCTGAAAAAGAAAACTAAAAAGCGGCACTAAATCCCAAGCCTGCAAACGATGCTTGCAATGAGGACATTCAGACCTTCACCAGAGGATTGAACTTGCCTGTTGATATGTCGTTGCATCACCCCACCTCGACAAGATCACAGATCAAAACGATCCGAAAATTAAGCCAAAAAATATAGCTATACAAAGTCCAAAGACCATACTGTCGTCCTTTGAAAAAAATAAAAAACCTGACTTAACTATACACTTTTTCCCCCCCATTTCAAATAAAAGTCAAAAATGCTATATTTTCTCTTGCATTTTTGGTTAAATTTTATATAGTAAAAGCCGTGAAAGGTTTTGGGAGTGTAGCTTAGTTGGTAGAGCAGGTCCCTCTTAAGGACAAGGTCGTGGGTTCGAATCCCACCCCTCCCAGAGTGAATTTAAACAATAGAGTAAGAGACAATATGTCTCATTTTTTGTTAAATAAAAAAACCACATAGTTAAGCTATGTGGCTCAAAATATTAGATTCTACAAATCTCCCTTAATCTTATACAAGATCTGCAAAGCCTGGAGTGGACTAATTTTATCCAAATCGACCTCTTCCAAAAGCGTTTTTAGTTTTTGAAAATTTGCCTTATCTTTGATATCTTCCACAGGTGCAGGGAATAACATACTAGGAACTGCATGCAATGGATGAGTCCCATTCGCTTTAGAATCAGACTCTAAACTCTTAAGATAAAAGCTCGCCTCCTGCAAAATCTGCTGCGGAATCCCTGCAAGTTTTGCAACATCAACTCCATAGCTCTTACTCGCACCTCAAGCACTAATTTTCTTCATAAAAACAACTTCCTTACTGGTCTCATAGACAGAAACTGAAAAGTTTTTGATCAATGGACTTTCCTCCTCAAGCGCTATCAACTCATGATAGTGGGTTGCGATAAGGGTTTTTGACTTCAAAGTCTGTAAAATATAATGCAAAATTGCCCTCGTCAAAGCAAGACCATCATAAGTCGAAGTCCCACGCCCCAATTCATCAAAAATCACAAAACTCTTGGCTGTTGCATTGTTGAGAATATTCGCAACCTCGATCATCTCAGTCATAAAAGTTGACTGATTTTTTGCAATAATATCTCAGCTTCCTACTCTAGCAAAAATCCCATCAACAAGTCAGATTTTTGCTTCTTGTGCAGGAACATACAGCCCACAATGCGCAAGCAAAACAATTATCGCACTTTGTCTGAGAAAAGTTGATTTTCCTCACATATTAGGACCAGTAATAATATGGATAAGTCAGCTTTCATTTCACTTATCCTGACCAATCGTCAAAGAATTAGGGATAAAAGGCTGATCCTTAGGCAGATATGCCTCTATCACAGGATGACGCCCTCATACAATTGCGATCTCCTCTCCAGAATATAGACTTGGTCTAACATATCTTTTCTCTTTAGCAAAAAGAGCCTGAGAAGTAAATAGATCCAACCACGCCAACTTTTCACTAAACTTTGCAAGCACAAGAATATATTTTTCAAGGTAGATTTTTGCCTCATTCAGTAAAGACTGTTCTTGTTGTCTGAGCTTTTCACGAGCAGACATAATCATTCCCTGAATATTCTCCAGATAAGGACTAGAATATCTCTGATTATCTTTCAAAGTATTTCTACGATGAATATCCCGTTTATCCTTATCAGAAGTCAGATTTTCCAACTTTTTTTGTAAAAATTGCTCAAAAATTTCGCTATCTTTGCTCGTAAGCTCCAAAAAATAGCCTTGGTTCATCACAAACTTAAGCTTGATATTTGCAATTCACGACTCACGTGCAAGTAATGATTGATATTCCATCAAAACCTCATCACTATGATAGGCGATCTTCCTGAGTTCATCGACCTCTGGAGAAAAGCCATCTGCAATATACTCACCATCTCCGAGCAACTCTTCATCTCTTTTGAGTAAGCGCTCCAAATAAGACAAAAGAGAAAATAAATCTGATTTTTCACCCTCGTTTATTCCCAATTTTTCAAGTTCAGACAATATTTTCCCATCTAATCCTTCTAGTCCCATTCTCAAAATCGTTCTAAGCTTTACAAAGGGAACATAATTGATCTTGCGATACAAAATCAAGCTCAAAATCTTAGAAAGATCAAAAAAACCTCACAAAAAATGATGAATTCTTATGGTTTCTTCGCTTTCCGCAAATTTCTCAATCTGAGAAAGACGATAGTTTAGTTCTGAAAGATTATTGATAGGATTTGCCAACAAATCCTTAAGAAGCCTAGAACCTGCAGCAGTCTTGGTCGTATCCAAGATTCAAAAAAGAGAATACTGGCTAGACGCCTCATAGCTCGATGCAAAGATTTCCAAGTTTTTAACCGTTACCTCATCCATCAAAACAGCGCCTTCACTGCTATGAAAACTAATCTTACTAATATTGGTCAAACTCTGCTGCTGGGTATGCTGCAAATAAGCAAACAAAAGAGCCAAAGCCTGACTTCTTCCATCGCTCAGTGCCTTTCCATAACTTGTCAAATGAGAAACCTTACATACCTTGCTAATCGTCAACTCTGGATCAAAAGGCACCGCATACACAGAAACCAAACATTTGAGATACTGTTGGATCGGACTAATAATCTCCTCTCTATTTGGCAAATCAGTATCTACAATAATCTCTGTAGGCCTAATAGTCAACAAAAATTTTTGCAACTTTCCCAGATCTGAAAAACTCTTAGTTTGGTATGAGCCTATAGAAAAATCTCCCCAAGCAATATGATAAACTTCTCCCTGTTTTCAGAGACTACCACACACTGCCATCAGATTTGAAACCTCTTTTTGACTTTCCTGAATAAAAGTTCCTGGGGTAATAATTGATTGAATTTTTCTCTCAACAAGTTTACCTGGAAGCGGATCACTTACCTGCTCTGCAATAGCTACCTTGTAGCCCTGAGCCAATAACCTAGGGATATACTTATCTACACTATGATGAGGAATTCCCGCCATAGGAATAGGATCTTCTGCATTTTTATTTTTGCTCGTGATGATCAGATCCAGTACACTCGCACAAATTTTCGCATCCTCAAAAAACACTTCATAAAAATCCCCAATACGAAAAAGCAGGATGCAATCTGGATTTTCCTGTTTCATCTGAACATATTGCTTCATAGCAGGAGTGAGTTTTTCGATATTCATCAGAGCAGTTTCAAGCTAAATTGATACTGCAATCTTAAAGTTCTAAAGCCTTTTTTCAAGAGGAAATTTAATAGTAAAAATAAAAATCTGACCCATTTTTTGCTTTTTTCCAAAATCTCCGTAGAATAACACATGCTTTTAGATTACCTTATACAAACATGAAAGAAACTTCAAAAAACCGATATCAAAAACTAGGAAAGCCCATCCTATCTGGAGCTGTATTTGTTGCTAGTGTTGGACTTATAGGAGCTGGTGCCCTTGCAGCATCATCTAGCCTCTATAATCTCAAGGCAGAAAACCCAGCAAACAATAATCAACTTACAGCAGAAAACTGGGATGCTTTAGTTACTGAAGTTGAAAACCTCAAGAATCAAATCTCAAGGAAAGCTCAAAGTAAAGGGACTGACGCAAATGAAGGAATCCCTTCTGGAGCCGTAATAGCTTTCGACAGTGAAAACTGTCCAGAATGATGGACAAGATTTGCAAATGCAGACGGAAGATTTATCATGGGAACCGCACCAAGCACTTCCACATTTGGAAGAGAGAAAAAAAACATATGAATAAAAGGAGGAAATGACAGTATAAAATTAACAATTAGCCAGCTCCCTCCTCATAGTTTCCATACATTTGTAGAACATTACTGAAGAAATGACAGTATTGATAAAAACGAAAGATATAATCTAAGATTAAATAGCAACTCTCACGCAATCGTTGAAAATTATCATAAAGATGGGAACGATAACTATAGTTATACAATCGCAGCTGTTAATTGGGGAAGTCCAACATTTGGGAAAACCAACACTCTCTGAAGTGGAAATAGCATTGATATCACAAACCCATACATCAAACTACTCTACTGTAAAAAAAATTAATATACCTTATAGGAGTCCTAGACTCCTTTTTTTCTTCCAAAATTTTCCTTGCAAATCCCAAAAATTCCCCTATACTCAAATCATATTTATCTCCTGCAAAATCCCATGCACAAAATAGCGCTCGTCAACTGCCGAACTATGCCTTGAGGTGTTCATAAGGTACTTCTTGATCTCATTTCTGCACAGCTCAAAAAACACCAAGGAAAAGTAAAAATCGAGCTTTTTACACTCATTTCCGAGTACCCTGAACTCAAGGTACAAATTCCCTGAAGCGAATCTCAAGCTACTATCGCTATTACTCAAGCACTCCCCCTTCGGCTTTCCAAACTCTTTCTCTATACCAAATCTCATAAAATACCCATCCTCTCTTCGCTCCTCGACTACCGCAACCTTATGCCACTCTACCCTCTCCTTATGAAACTTCTTTCTCTCAAAATAAAAAAATGGAAACCTGATCATATTCTGATTTCCTCCTTTGCGATCGCCAAAAATATTACTCCCATTCCTTGAGTTCCAACCTCTCTCTACCTCCACTCTCCAATGCAATACATCTGGTCACATTATGAGGAATATCTCAATAAATTTTCAGGACTTAAAAAACAAATTTTCAAATTCACAGCTTCATATTTAAGGAAATGGGATCTAAAGTATACCCACTTTGGCAAAGTCATCTGCAATAGCCAATACACTCAAAAACTCGCTGAAGATATTTATCATATCAAAAGCTCTGTCATTTACCCCAAAATCAAAGATGAATATTATTTTGCAGGTATTTCTCCAGCTCCAAAACCCTATTTCGTATGCGTAGGAAGACTTGTCAATTTCGTAAGAGAATGCGAACTCATTATTCAGACTTTTAATGCTCTTAAACTTCCTTTACTTATGATTGGAGATGGACCAGATGCTCAATATCTCAAATCTATCGCAGGGGACAGCATCATTTTCACCTGATGGCTTGATCATGGAGACCTCATCGACACTGTCAAACACAGTGCATGACTCATCAATCTCACCAAAGAGAGCTTCGGCATCGGAACCGCAGAAAGTTTGCTAATGGGAGTCCCTGTCCTATGATATGCTGAAGGAGCAACCGCAGAACTTCTCAATGAACACTCAGGGATTCTCCTCCAAGAAAAATCTATACCAGCACTTTCCAAAGCGCTAATCACATTTCAATCAAAAAAACGAGATAGAAAACTGATTTCCGAATCCTTTAGATCAAAACTTGCTAATTTTTCAAAACCACTTGACTTATAAGATTAAATAGATATAAGAAGGATGTATCAAACAAAAAAAACAAACAATTATGGAAACAACTGTAGACTTAGCTGTAGAGCGTATGTGCTCATGGGAGCAACTTATTAACAGCATGGGATCCTTCTTGGAGGAGTCGTATTTTAGTACTACCGAATCAAAAAGTATTAAGGCGGTACTCATCAGGGAGATCAAAGATATCCTCTCCTTTAGTGCCAGAGCAGTGCTCACCTGTCTAACATTCAAGGAAAGGAAAAATGAGATTTATGAAAATTTTGAAAAACTCAGAGGACTCAATAACTTCTACAATCCAGAATGGACAGAAGAGGATGCTATCCTCGTAGATAACCTTGAAACCTTCATCTATCAAAGATGACCACTTCTCTCACTCTCACACAAAAAAAAGGACCGATGGTACTCCATCTAAGGTCCTTTTTCTTATATTCCCATTTTCATAGCAAAGTATTCATCTTTGCTCATCGATTTAAGTGAAAGAGAAACCTGTTGTCCTAGCTCAGCTTCCAGTCCTGAGATAATAAGCTTCTCATTTTCCTTATTATTCAACAACATTTTTGCTATCGAAGAAATTGCTATAATCTCAACCTCAGACCCCAAAATCTTTTCAATCACAGCACCATCACTAAGATTTGCTTGTGCCGTTGGCTTGAGTCCTGCAATCACTTTTTTCCAAAGTGCGGAAAGATCCATCTCCTGAACCTGTATTTCTGCTGATTTTTCTTGATAAGCTTGCTGCTCCTGCTGATTATCAGAAGAAGAAGTCTGATTTTTTTCCATTGATTGTTCTGAGATCTGAGGAAAAATATCAGATTTTTTGTCTCCTTTGCTAACCGTCTTTGATTGCACAGATGCAACGCAATCTCCTTCACCATCAAAGAATGAATTAAAAACAATCTTGTAAGCCATTCTCGGATGTGGATATCGCCTAATCACCCCGAGCAAATCTCCCAACTTCTGAGAAATCTTGAGATAAAAATCCATATTTTCAAGCAAATGCTGATCAGCATAGACAATCACCTGCTTTGCAAACTGCACAAGGTCAATTCCCTTCTGATCAATCTGATCCAAAAGCTCAAAAAACTGACTCTTGTCGCCATTCTCCAATTTTTCAAAAAATGCTCTCACAGTTCCCTCTCCTGCTACTCACAAAAACTTTGAAACATTATCTTCATCAATAGTTCCCAAAATGCTTACCTGATCAATATATTTGACAGCATCTCTGACATGTCCCTCAGAAATATTGGCAATAATCTCCAATGCCTCATGAGAAGCAACCAGTCCCTCAGCTTTACAAATCTTCTCCAAATGTCCAACCATCGCATCCTGAGCAACTTTTCTATAGTTAAACACCTGACAACGAGAAATAATCGTATCTGGAACCTTGTGAAGCTCCGTTGTCGCCAAAATAAAACATACATCACTCTTAGGCTCTTCAATCGTCTTCAAAAGTGCATTAAAAGCCCCCTTACTCAACATATGCACCTCATCGATCACATAGATTTTCTTGCGAAGTGCTGTCGGAGGATATACTGCCTTATCAATAATTTCTTCTCTAATATTATCGACTCCAGTATGTGAGGCAGCATCAATCTCTACATAATCAAGACTTGCTCCCTCATTGATCAGCTTACAAGCATCACAGACATTACAAGGATTCCCCTCTTGCAAATTCAGACAATTAAGCCCTTTTGCAATAAGCCTTGCTGTCGTAGTTTTCCCAGTCCCTCTTGGTCCAAAAAGCAAATAATTATGATGAACAGAATCTCTCGCCATCATTTGAGCTTTGAGAATATCAATAATATGCTCCTGACCTATCATCTGATCAAAAGTCTGCGGACGATATTTATTTGCAAGACTCATTTTTTTCAAGAAAAAATTTAAAATCTGAATTGAGTGTATCGTTTTTCCTCATTTTTGCAATGGAGATTTTCTCCAGATCAATTATAAATCAAAATGCACTACTAATCTGCAAAATAAAGTTGTTGATTTAGACCTTACAGAATATAATGGTGCAAAGAAAGTATAAAGAATTCAGACATATAAATCAAGCAGAAAGAGAAAAACCCAACATCCAAGCTATTTCTGAGGTAGAAATAAAGAAGATAGAAAAACCAATTAAATCAAAAGCCGAGGGAAGTCCTCGGCTACCAAACAGCCAAAGAGCTGTTTTGTGAGTTTTGCAAAATATCGCTTTGCGTTTTGCCTTGCAAAATATCGCTTCGCGTTATTTAATTTTATAAATAAGATTAAAAAATAGTATATGACTTTTATTAGTTATCAACTCGTTTTACTCATTTAGTAATAAATTTCGCGTGAAAATTAACTCCATTTTTATTAAAAACAAAAATGATATATTCACAAAAATAAAACTCCCAAAAGACAGATTCTATTGCCTAATCTCCTCAATCAATTCCGGGAAATCTGCTTGATTAAAATGCCCCTTATCTTCAAAAATCTTCAACTCGGCATTATGAATCTCTCATGCTATACGCACTGAATGCTGATAAGGAACTACAAGATCATCCTTTGAAGTTCGAACAACGATTCTATCAGCTTTTCAACTAATATTTTTAATATCATTTACTTCATAAGCAAAATCTCCCAAATAATTATCTCCTTCGTTCAGTCCCTGATCATCGAGTACCGGAGCTACCAAATGAAGTTGAGAAATCTGAATCGGGAACTCGTTTTCCGCAAGATACTTCGTCAAAAACATTGCTCCAAGTGAATGCCCAACCAGTACCAGATTTTCCGCCTCCAAAAAAGGAATATACTTTTCAAACCAAAGCTTCCAAGTGCTATAACGCGCCATATCCTTATTTGGCATTTCTGGCTTAATAACTACAAACTCAGGTAAACGCTCCTGTAAAGTCAGCCTTCGCCTCTTTTTTTCTTCAAAAGGATTGATCTCTCGAGTAGCCATAATTTTCAAAAGCTCATCATTATTCTTTGTCAAATTTCCTCCATGAATATAAAGAAGCTGTTTCATACCTCCAATCTTAAAATAAAAACTTAGCTATCAGGATTATCTGGATTTGCTCTATATCCAGAGATCAATTGATCATTCTCCATTACAAATGGCCTCGCGTTAGGCTGATTTTGTTCAATATCATATTTGTTCATCAAATAATCACTCAAATCCTGACGAGAAGCAAATTTGATCATCTGATAAGGCTCTTGAAAAGCTAACTTTTCTATAAAATAAAGCTGACCATCACGAGCTGGGATCAACACTCCTACATGACCTATAAAGAGATAATTTTCTTCTTCAGAAAAGTAAGAATGCATCCAAACTGAAATCAAAGAAGCCTGCAAATCAGAATTTTTAACAAAAGATATGCCATTTTTTCTTCGATAGTCTTGAACCTTTGCCAAATGTACAGAAATATCTTTGGTCAAAACAGTTGGAATCGCAGCAAAAACATGAAAGAAGTCTGACTTTTCAGTCTGGTTAAATAATGCTCTTGGACTCTCCTTTATTGCATCCTCATCCATAAATAATTGACTCGTATCTCAACTCTGAGGAGTTTGAACTTTAATCAAATCCTTCATCAAATCAAAAGACGTCAATCTACAGTTATATCCGATAAAATTTGGACTCTTTTCCGCCCACAAATCCTGAATCTTACCCTGATCATAAATTGGCTCAAGGGTTCCCGTAGTGACAAAACCTGAAATTAAATTTCCAGATCCCGCAATTTGATTAAAATGAATAATATTACTCATCAATCCACTAATCGACTGCTCAGAAATCCCCGCATCCGCAAGCAACTGAGCTAATTGTGCTCTCGATCCAGTATCCACCAAATTGGAATAAGTCAAACTTGTCTGTTTCTCATGAACACTCTCCTGACCACAAGCTGACAAAATCACGGCACACACCAACAATGCCAATAATCCAATACTCTTTCTCATTACAAATAACAAAACAAAATTAAAAATCTGATTTATTGATTTTGTTCCCAGTCCCTTCTCGTTAATCCATAAATCCAAGCATCAGCAATCTCTCACTGACAAAACACTGCATCTCTTTCTACTCACTCACGGACAAATCCAACACGCTCCATTACCTTTGCAGAAGCTGGATTGTAACTATACACTTTAGACCACATTCTCAAAAGATCATACTTTGCAAAAGCATAATCCACAATCGTTTGCAAAAAATCACTGGCATATCCCTTATTACGATATTTTTCGCCAATTCGATAACCGACATGCATATTTTTCATTTCATACCCATTTCCCAAACTTATTCCTCCACATCAGACAAATTGGTCATCTACAAAAATTCAAAATTCCTCTTGTCCATATTCTGATTTTACTCACTCCATCACTCGCCTCTTTGCACTTTTGAGATCATAAGGAGAGGGAAAACTAGCACCCAAACACTTTCTTAACAACGGATCATTCCCATTCTGCATCAAAGCAGGGATATCGCTCTCTTCAAGAGGTCTAAGTTGCACATGTTTTCCTATAAGCAAATATTTCATTTTCTCCATATTTAGACAAATAAAACAAAATTAAAAATCTGATTTATTCTTCTTTTTTCATTTCGATTGCGATCACTCAAAATTCCTTTTCTTGTTCTATACTGTAAAACTTACGATATACAGCTATTCCCTGCTCTATTGTTTTTATATCTGGGACAATATGCTTGAGCCCCTCACTTTCAAACATCTCCTGAAAACTCGGATACAAAGTCAGATTTACAACTTTTACTTGTTCTCCAGTATCATCAAATTGTAAGAAATCTCCTACTTTCAAAGCTCAAAATTTCCCCTTATTGAGTCTTCCCTCAACAGTTTTTTGCCCACTAAGGATCTGAGATTTGTAAGGTTCTTGTACATTAAACTGGATCAACATCAAAGAAGACAATAAAATAAATCCACATGAGCTCTAATGCCCCTTTTCTCTATAAGGCAAATTGACCAAATCAACCTCAATTTTCTCATACTCACATCGCTGCAAAGCACCATCTACAAAAGACTTTCCTGCGATATAGTCTGATACAAAAATCCCTTGAATCATCTCTTGCATCTTATGATCATGAAGATATCCAATTAAAATCCTCAAAACAACATCCAAATCAAATGCATCCAAAGTTATTACCACCGTTGGCATAATCAGATCAGTTTTCAAGCGGATTTCACATTGCTCAAATCTTGAGGTAAACATTGGAAAATTGAGATTATCTCTATAGATTTCCGTTTTATTGAGAAGATTTTCGATAAGCTGATTTGACTTTCTCTCTAACAAAGGAATCATAATCTGAGCTTTCGCAGGCACATCATAATCCTGAAGCTCCTGATACACAAGTGTTATACTCATAGAGAAAAACAAGTTTAAAAGTCTGACTTCAGTCTTCTAGGATATTTAGACTTAGGGTCAGACTTGATAACTAAAATTCACAGTTCTTTGGAGTTCTAGGGAATGGAATCACATCACGAATATTCTCCATACCGGTAATATACATCACAAGCCTCTCAAATCCTACACCAAATCCTGAATGAGGAACGCTACCGTATCTTCTCAAATCCAAATACCAACTATAATCTTCTGTATTCAAATCCATTTCTTGCATTCTCTTTTCAAGCTTTGCCAGATCATCTTCTCTCTGAGAACCTCCGATCAACTCTCAGATTCCAGGAACAAGCATATCCATTGCTCTTACGGTCTTACCATCCTCATTGAGTTTCATATAGAAAGCCTTAATATCTTTCGGATAATCTGTGATAAATACTGGTCCATTAAAGATCTTCTCTGACAAATATCTCTCATGCTCAGTCTGCAGATCAATACCCCATTCTGGAGCATATTCAAATTTTTCTCCACATTCTTGAAGAAGTTTTACCGCCTCCGTATAAGAAACTTTGGCAAAGTCAGATTTTACCAACTTTTCAGCTCTTTCTTTCACTCCTGGCAAGATAAACTGATCAAAGAAATCAATCTCGGCACTTGCATTTTCCAAAACATAAGAAAATACATATTTGATCATATCTTGGGCAAGTTGCATATTATCTTCCAAGTCAGCAAAAGCGATTTCTGGCTCAATCATCCAAAACTCTGCAAGATGTCTAGTCGTATTGGAATTTTCAGCACGGAAGGTTGGTCCAAAAGTATAAATTTTCCCAAAAGCCGTAGCAAAAGTCTCTCCCTCTAGCTGTCCACTCACTGTCAATGAAGCTTGTTTCCCAAAAAAATCTTTTGAAAAATCTGGCTTACCTTCTTCGTTTTTAGGCAGATTTTGGAGATCCAAAGTGGTTACTTGAAACATTTCTCCTGCTCCTTCAGCATCAGAAGCTGTCAAAATAGGCGTATGTGCTCGTACAAATCCTCTCTGATTAAAAAACTGATGAATCGCAAATGAAAGCAAACTTCTCACTCTAAATACAGCTGAAAAAGTATTTGTTCTTGGTCTCAAGTGTGCAATTGTTCTCAAATACTCAAAAGAATGTCTCTTCTTTTGAAGAGGGAAACTCTCATCTGCCGCACCGATCAAGGTAACCTTACTCGCCTGAAGCTCAAAAGCCTGCTTCCCCTGAGATTCTACAAGCTTCCCCTCTACTGCAATAGAACTTCCTGTACTGATTTTAGTAATTTCTGAAAAATTCTCCAAATGATCTTCAAAAACTATTTGAAGGTTTTTTAGATAAGACCCATCATTTAGCTCGATAAATCCAAAAGTCTTACTATCTCTAAGACTTCTCACCCATCCATTTACCAAGATCTCAGATCAAATCAGACTTTTATAATCTTTATAAAGAGTTTTAATACTCGTTGCTTGCATTTTCTCTATCCAAAAAAATAAAATATTAGCATCTTAGTCTCATTTTTCCCAAGAAACTAAATAATCCTGATTTTTTTATAGTCAATTTAGCCTTACTTGCAAGGGAAAATCTCTTTTTAAAAGAATATTAGGCATAAATGCTAACATTCCTGCAAAAATTTCAACTCTACCTTTCTCAAACCAAACTTTGGATTATCAAATTTTACCACTGCCATGTTATTCCAAATCTCAAGTACGATTCCTTGTCCAAAAAGTTTGTGCCTCACAATAGCTCCTTCAGTAATCGAAGAACTAACTGCACCAGCGCGAGATTGACTCAAATCATAAAACTTACACAAATCATTTGGGATTTCTTCCAAAAATCTACTTGGAGGATTCATCTTGAGCTGTCATCGGGTCATTCTCTGATTTGCATGCGAAATAAAGAGCACATCTTTTGCCCTAGTAATCGCCACATACATCAGCCTTCTTTCCTCTTCTAGAGTTTTAGGCTCGAGCATTGCATTTGCTAGAGGAAAAATATTATCCTCCGCCCCTACGATAAAAACCACCGGAAACTCTAGTCCCTTACTCGAGTGAATCGTCATCAATTTAACAGCATCAGAATTTTCATCAGAACTTTCGATCATATCAACCATCAAAGTCACTTCTTCTAGGAATCGCCTAAGCAAATCCTCTCCAGAACTAACAACTTCTTCATTAGCATTACTCGCTCAAAAATCATACTTACTCGCCATGTTGATCAACTGTCAAAGGTTATCATACTTTTCTTCTGCTACTTGTTCACTCCCCTCTTCCTTAAGCAAATAATCCTTATAATTGATTTTTTTAAGCAAATATTCAAGAAGATCTGCTGGATTCAAAGTCTTGATCGACTCTTGTAAACCTGCAAATAAAGTCAAAAAATCCTGAATCCCACTGACAGCTGGACTCGTTAGTTTGATTCAGCTTTCTTGTTCTATTGACTTAGTATTTCATAGCTCACCAATAAGCTTAAGCGTCTCATAAAGAGAAACTCAATTATCAACAGCAAATTCTTCGATACGATCAAGAGAGGTTTTTCAGATCTTTCTATTTGGAATATTGAGCACTCTCTTGAGAGAAACACTATCAAAAGGATTATTAATCATCCTCAAATACGCCAAAATATCTTTTACCTCCTTTCTTTCAAAAAACTTAAACGCCCCAAAAATCTTGTAAGGAATTCCCTCTTGAACAAAAAGAGATTCAAAATTCTGACTCTGAGAATTAGTTCTATACAAAATCGCGATCTGTCCTCGAGAGCGGATCTTCCCCTTTTCTTTGAGTTGTTTGATCATTTCGATCGTATTAGCAGCCTCGTCAGTATCGCTGGGATGCGTAAATATCGTAATTTTGTCATTTCCTTCTCTATGAGCTACAATATTTTTTTCATATTGTTTGGTATTTTTTTTGATCACTTCATTTCCTGCTGCTACAATATGCGGCTTGGAACGATAATTGGTCTGCAATTTAAACATCTGAATATCTGGCCAATACTGCTTCACATTGAGAAAATTCTCCATCAATGCCCCTCTTCGCCCATAAATACTCTGAAAATCATCTCCAATTAAAGTAATATTTGCACCTTTTTGATCAGGATGATCAACATTTCCACTCATAAGCTTCATCAACTCAAACTGAATCCAGTTAGTATCCTGAGCCTCATCTACAAGAATAAAATCAAAAGCATTTTGCCACTTTCTTAAAATCTCTGGAGACTTTTGAAAAAGCAAATAGGGCAAAAGCAGCAAATCATCAAAATCAAGACTATTACTCTTCTCTAATTCCTTCTCATACTCTTGATAAAGCTTTCCCATAGACTCATCATAGTTGCCATTTGCATACTTCAAAAAGAGATCTGCAGTTCTTCCCTCATTTTTCTGTTTTGAAATAAATCCTTTTACCTCCTGAGGTTTGAAAGTATCTGCCAAAGCATATCTTTTTAACAAATCACGAACAATTTTAGCACTATCATCAGCATCCAAAATTGCAAAATCCTTCGTATATTTCTTTTCCAAATGCTCAATATCTTCTTTGAGAATTTTGAGAAAAATCGAATGAAAGGTTCCAATTCGCTTAAGCTGTCTAGCATCAAGAGAAATTTGAGGAAGCTTTTTGTTTTCTACACTTTGAAAAAAGTCTCAAAAACCTGAATCAGACTCCTCCCCTTTTTTTTCTTCGATAGACAAATTATCATCACTAAAATTTTGAGCATTGATTTCCTCTCATAGTTTAATCAACCTCTCTTTCATCTCATTCGCTGCCTTGTTGGTAAAGGTTACACCGAGAATTCTCTTTGGACGAATATGGAGCCCCCAAATCAAATACGCAATTTTATAGGTCAAAACTCTTGTCTTTCAACTTCAAGCCCCAGCAATAATAAGTGAGGAGGTATCGGTATGTAGTGCCGCGGCAGTCTGCTCTTGATTGAGATTTTGCGCAATATATTCCTTAAGTTGCATATTTTGAAGAAAAAAAACTAAACAATTCTGATTGTAAAGAAAAGCACTCCTTTTTCAATTCAGCATTAACAAAAAAGGCTTGACATTATTTCTTTTGATTTTAAAAAAGAGCTACAAAAAATCCCAAGAGAACCTCTCTGGGATTATTTTAAAGCATTCCAAAAAACATGATCCTGAAACAATTTTCTCACATTATTCTAATTCAAAAGTAACGGTTAATTTTGCAGTTTGCTCTTGTTCTCCTGCATAAAGTTTTGACTCACTAGCAGATTCTGCTATCTGATTTACGCTTTTTGCTCTAACTGGATAAATCATCTGTCCTTGATCATCACTAGCCGAGATAGCAACCACCTTTCCAAGTTTTTTCCCTGCAAGTTGCGCAAGCTGAGCTGCCTGTTTTTTAGCATCTTCAAACGCAGCATTTCTCGCCTCATCACTTCCCATTTTCTTTTCTACCAATGAAAAGTCAATGCTATCTACACTTACTCTATTTGGCAATTTTGCCTGCAACACTTCTGCATCCTTCTCTACATCGGCACCACTCAAAAATACTGACAAAGTTTGTCTTGCAATATATCCATTTGCAACTCTAGATCCAGAAACATAATCCCAATCCTGCTGTACAGAAACATTTTCTGTCTTAATCTGATTTGTAGCAACCTTTTGTCCGCTCAAAGTTGCCTCCAAACGCTTCATAGTCTGAGCAACAGCATTTCTAGCATCTACACTAGTTGCTCCAGTTTCTGAGAGACTGAGAACGATATCTACACGATCTGGAGTCTGTTTTGAGGATCCTACTCCCTCAACAGTAACCTGAAAATCTTTGGTCTCTTCTTGAGATTGATAATACATAGCTCCCAAATAGGTTCCGCAAAGCATTAAAGTACAAAGCACTGCTCGTAATCCTTTCATTTGTTTGTCTAAAAAAAATAAATACATCACAAACTTAATGTTCCTCATAAAAAAATCAAGACAAAGCTCTTTTCCATTTGCAAAAGAGTTAAAAAAGCATATACTTGCAACGCTGAACTTCCTCATCTGTTAGGTGGATTATATCAAAAGATTGAAAAATCTGAATTCAACCCCTTGATATAATCTATCTAAACAATAAATCAACAATCGAGGAAGTAGTGAGGACACCCTCTAACATCAGCATTTGAATTTCTTTTTTGAAATTCTTAAAGTATTTTTTATTTCTTTGTACACAAAAATGGTTGTAAAAAAACAATTTGAAACCTCTCGCCAATCTATGAACTGGCAAGGGAGAGAACTCTCTCTAGAAATTGGAAAGCTTGCCGTACAAGCAGACGCAAGTATCAGAATGCAAATGGGAGACAATGTAATGCTTTATTCCACTACCATGGAAAAAAATCCTAGAGAATGACTTGATTTTCTCCCACTCATGATTGATATGAGAGAAAGCTTTTCTGCAGCTGGAAGAATTGGAGGTGCAGTCTATAGAAGAAGAGAATGACGCCCCTCTGATCAAGCCATCTTAAACGCTAGACTTACAGACAGAGCACTTAGACCGATGTTTCCAAAAGGAATGATCAACGACATCGTAGTTTCTATTACACCTCTTGCACTTGATCATCAGATAAGTCTTGGAGTTATGCATATTATCGGTTCTTCACTCTCAATCCTCGCAGCTGGAATTCCTTTTGATGGACCAGTTGGAGCTGCTCAAATCGGATACCTTGATGGGCAATTTATCGTAAATCCAAGCTTGGAACAGTTAGAAAAATCTGACTTAAACCTTTTGGTCGCTGGTAAAAAAGGATCTATCAATATGATCGAATGTGAAGGAAAAGAGTTCCCAGATAACCTAATGAAAGAAGCCTTCACCCTTTGACAAAAGGTTATTGATGAATCTTGTGATTGGCAAGCAGATTTCATCAAAACGCTTGAAATCAAACCTCAAGAAATCACCTTCAACAAACCAACTGAAAAAACAATGGAGCTTATCAACAGCTACCTTACTTCAGACAAACTTGAAGCTATGGCAGGGAATACAAAAACTCCTTTCAACGAACTCTATAACCTCTACGAAAAGGATATTCTCACTCTTGCAAAAGAACAAACTACAGAAGAAAATGAAGCTGATTTCACTGAAAGCAAACTCAAAATGGGAGTTTTCAATGCAATTAAAACATTTATCCGCTCAAGAACTATTGAAACAGGAAAGAGAATCGACGATAGAGGAATTCTTGATATCAGACCTCTCTACTGCGAAACAGACAATCTCCCTAGAGTACATGGAAGTGGACTTTTTTGGAGAGGAGATACTCAAGTGCTCTCTACTGTAACTCTTGGAGGACCTACCGACTATCTTGTTCTCGATGACATGGAACACAATGATGTTCAGCAAAGATACTTCCATCACTATAACTTTCCTCCATTCTCTACAGGAGAAGCTAAAGCAATGAGAGGAACAGGAAGAAGAGAAATTGGGCACGGAAGACTTGCAGAAAAAGCTCTTGAATTTATGATTCCAAGCAAAGAAAGCTTCCCATACTCTATCAGAGTAGTAAGTGAATGTCTTGGATCTGGAGGATCTACAAGTATGGGATCGGTTTGTGGATCTACTCTTGCGCTTATGGATGCTTGAGTTCCTATCAAGAAACCTGTTGCAGGAATCGCTATGGGGCTTATGACCGAACACCTAGAAGACGGAACAATCACAAAATATCAGATTTTGAACGATTTGATGGGAACTGAAGACTTTACTGGAGATATGGACTTCAAAGTAGCTGGTACCAAAGAAGGAATCAATGCAATTCAGCTTGATACCAAGCTCAAAGGTCTTCCACTCAATATCGTACATGAAACTATTGATAGAGCTAGTGCTGGATACAAGGAGATTATGGACTTTATGCTCCAAACCATCGCCGAACCAAGAACACAAGTTAAAGAATATGCTCCAAAAATCCATGTCTTCTCTATCAAACCTGAAAAAATCAAAGATGTTATCGGAAAGGGTGGAGAAATGATCGATAAAATCATCGAACAATGCGATAATATTAAAATTGACTTTGAAGATGATGGAACCTGCTTTTTGACACATAGCAATCAAGCTATTATTGAAAAAGCAAAAAATCTGATTCTTGAGATCGCTACTGATCTTGAGGTCGGACAAAGTTTTGAGGCAAAGGTTGTAAGAATTGCTGACTTTGGACTCTTTGTACAACTTCCAAAAGGAAAACAAGGACTTTGCCATGTTTCCAATCTCGGACAAAAATATCCAGATGGATTAGACAAACACTTCAAACTTGGAGACCTCATCAATGTAACTATCTCAAACATCGGTCAAGACTGAAAAATCGCAGTAAAAAGAAAGCTCGCCTAAGTAATGATATAGTAAAAAGCCTGAAGAAAAAACGCTTCAGGTTTTTTTATTCAAAAAAACTGATCTTAATCCAAGATCAGAATTCTTTTAACTTAATTCTTGAAGATTTTTTCGAAGTTTTTCTTGTTCTTTACTAAGCTTTTTAGGAATATGCACTTGTAATTCTACAATCATATCACCTCTATGAGAGAAAAGTCCCTTTTCCCCAAATCACCTATTTGCAACTCTTACTTTTTGTCCAATCTGTGTCCCTTTAGGAATCTTAACTGTTGTCTTTCCTTCTGGATGAGGCACCTGCACCTCTCCTCACAAAACTAGGTCAAAAAGACTGACTTCTGCCTTAGTATGAAGATTATTCCCAGATCTACTATACTTCTCAGAAGGAGCAACATTAATTTTTACATACAAATCACCTGTAGGAAGTCACGCTGCATCATTTCCTCTCGCGGCATATTTTAAATAAGCTCAATCCTTAATCCCAGCAGGGATATTCAACTCGAGAATCTCCTTATGAGGCATCACTCCACCGTTTTCCAGCTCCTTTCCATCTTTCTTAAAGATTGTTCCTGTTCAATGACACTTTGGACAGGCAGCTTGAGTTTGAATTACTCCCATAAATGACTGCACTTGCTGCATTACTCTTCCAGTCCCATTACAATGACTACAAGTTTCCTGAGTTGTTCCCTCAATCAAGATATCTCTTGTATAGGAAATCTTCTTTTTTACTCCCAAAAAGGCTTCTTCAAAGCTAATTTCAATCTGCCTTTCTAGATCATCACCTCTTGTTTTTCTTCTGGATCTTCCTCAGCCAAATCCTCCTCCAAACATTCCTCCAAGAAGATCTCCAATATCACCAAAATCAAATTGAGCTCCTCCTCAACCAAATCCTCCAAAATCGAAACCTCCTTGTCAAAACCCTCCAGCTCAGAAACCACCTTTTCTATAAGCATCATACTGCTGTCTTTTATTCTGATCTGAGAGTACCTGATATGCCTCATTAATTTCCTGAAACTTCTCCTTACTTCCTCAACGGTCTGGATGATGCTTTACCGCAGCTTTTCTAAAAACCTTTTTTATCTCATCAGCACTAGCATCTTCTCCTACACCTAAAATTTCATAATAATTCTTCTGTGGGTCAAAATCCATTTTTATATCTTGAATATATAAATATAGCACCTAAATATGAATAGTGATAATACACAATTAACTAAAAAAAACAAGCAAAAAAATCAGATTTTTTACCCTTTGTATTTTTTCTTTTCATGAAGACAAAAACTGCAATATTTACGAAGTAAATAACACAAAGCGATATTATTTGCAATTTCCGCACAAAAACACTATAATTAACGTAAATTTATATCAACAACATTGCAATGGAATCAAGTAATCTTCTACGTGCAATTGCGCTATCATGAGCAATAGCCGTAGGAAACAATCCTCAACTCTCTGGGAATCCCACAAAACAACAACTTAGTAAACTTTTTTCACAAGATAGTAGCATAAACAAAGGGAAGGCTCAAAATCCTGAGTTTATTGTTGTTTCATCCTCTGATCTAAAAGGGAGCCCCTTTGACCCATCACATCCGATGATTAGCCTCAATGCGACCAACCTTTTGTGAGCAAGCCAATCTGAAAAAATCCTTTCAGAATTCAATGCTCACGATCAAAAACTCACCTTCGAAGAAAAACTAGGGAAGGGAATAAAGGTTCCCATTATTTACCCAGGATTGAAAAAGTACTTTCCACAAACATTACTTGAAGTACAGCAAGATCCTCAATTTAGTAACTATAGTTTTTCAAATCCCAATACCCTTATCCTACTAAAAACAAAATCTGGAAGACACGCATTAGCTTACTATCAAAATGGAACATTAGCGATGACTAGCTTTGTTTCCATCGGAACACTACGTCATAAAACAATCTCTGGTCAATATACAATCACTCCAGATCAAATTCGCCGTAGATCAAGAAAATACAAAAACGCTCCAATGCCCTACTCTCTACATGTTAGTGGAGGATATTACATTCATCAAGGTACCAGCACTGGCTACCCACTCTCTCATGGTTGCATCAGAGTACCTTGACTCTACCAACAATGGCTCTATAAACAAATAAAACAAGAAGGGAACACACAAATTATAATCCATAATCCTTATCAACCAACATCTTTTAAAAAAGGAGAATAAAGCTCCATAATTAAAAAAACTGACATCTTTCGTCAGTTTTTTCTTAGAAACTAGTATTCAACTTGAACTCCAGGGCTCATTGTAGTTGCAACTACAACCTTTTTAACAAGCTTACCTTTTACACCAGTTGGCTTGTTTTCTTCGATAGCTTTCATCAAAGATTCAATGTTCTCGATAAGCTTAGTATTGTCAAAGGACAATTTTCCAACTAAAGCGTGAACATTTCCTGTTTTATCAAGTCTGAACTCGATTTTACCTTTCTTTGTCTCTTCTACAGCTTGAGCAACATTAAGAGTTACAGTTCCAGCCTTTGGAGATGGCATCAATCCTTTAGGACCGAGTTGCTTAGCAACAGGAGCCAATTCTCTAATAAGTTCAGGAGTAGTAATCAATACATCAAAATCTGTCTTTCCAGCCTTGATATCAGCAAGCAAATTTTCATATCCAGCGATATCTGCACCAGCCTTTCTTGCTTCATCAGCCTTGTCTTCAGTAATGAAAACAGCAACTTTCTTAGTCTTTCCTGTTCCGTGAGGAAGGATTGTTGTAGCTCTAAGCATTTGATCATTATACTTTGGATTAGCGTTAGTTTTTACTGCCAATTCAATACCAGCATCAAACTTAGCATAATTTACCTTTCTCAAAAGCTCAATTGCTTCAGCCAAAGGGTAAAGTTTAGTCTTTTCTACGAGTTTTTTTACTTCTACGTACTTCTTTCCGTGTTTCATAATAATATAAGATAATAAGAATAAAAGTGGTTCGAGCGATCAGATTTCTAAAGCTTTTTACAAAAGTTTAAAACCTGACCTCCCACGATTGATATTATAAAGCAACATCAACTCCCATATTTCTTGCTGTACCAGCAATGATTTTGAATGCAGCTTCTTTATCATTTGCATTCAAATCGTCTTTCTTAAGTTCGTAAATTGCTTCAAGATCTTCTCTAGTCAACTTACCGATCTTTTTCTTGTTTGGTTCTCCAGAACCAAGATTTTGATTGATTCTCCATTTGATAAGTCCTGAAGTAATAGGAGTTCCAATATCCATCTTGAAAGTTCTATCAACATAAACAGTCAACTTTACCTTCACCTTTACTTCAATCCCACCAAACTGCTTCATCAAATCTGCAGTCTTTTCATTAAATTCTTTTGTAAACTGTCCAATATTTACTCCATTCGCACCAAGCATAGGTCCAAGTGGAGGTGTTGGAGTTGCCTTTCCAGCAGGTACTTCAATATTGAGAATTCTTTGTACTTTTGCCATTCTAATCCAAAATTTTAAGTAAATAAAGATTTCAAATACGGTTTTGATTGATGGTAAATTTTATAAGGAATCTGAAGCATTCGCAACTCATCCCCAATCTTAACCATCATTATAACCATCTTGTCCTTGTATTCTGGGAGATTAATATAGTCTACCCTATCTCCAAAGAGCTCATTTTTGATCAAATCAGCCTCGCTCCTGATGGAATAAACATTCCCTCCAAGTTGCTGAACTGTTTTTTTCAAAGTTGCTGGTTCTTGTGCAAAATATGCAAAATACCTCTCTTTGTTATCGCTCAGAATATAATCTGGACTCAAACCTAGTACTTCCGCGCTATCCAACACTCAAAAATATAATTGAGTCCCTGAAAGTTGCTTAATACCATCGGTTTGTATTGTAGAGACTACCCCAGTTGAAGCGGTCTGAGACAGTATCCCACTACTTGACTGTGCATCAAATCAAATAGCAATATTTGAGTTACTCACTCAACTTAAATCATCTAATAGTCAGAAATCTTCTCCTGACAAAGCAAAGTCCAAAATCTGACCAGAAACCAAGCTATCCACCTGATCTCAAGAACTTGTTATTGCTGATCATAAACTCAAGAGCTCTTTCCCCCTTACTTGATAAAGTAAAAGATAAACTACAACACATGCCACAAACAAAATCAGCAAGCATAATGAAACAAGTTTTTTTTCTCTTTCCATAGACAAACATTAACAAAGATAAAACTAATTTACCAGTTCAATCTTGTCCATAGCAATAGTTACAGGAGTCAGTCTTCCAAGCACTTCAACATTTACAACTGCAATAGACTCCTCAGGATTCAAATCCTTAATCTTTCCAGTAAGATTCTTAAATTCACCATCTTTAATTCTTACCAACTCATCAACCTGGAAAGGAACAACCAACTCAGCTCTTTCCTGTGCTTGAGCGATTTGGCTCATCATTTGCTGATACTCCGCATCTGTCAAAGGAATCGGCTTTGTCTCTGCTCCAACGATAAGTCTTACTCCTGGAGTATTTCTTACTACATACCAGATCTTATCGTTCATCTTAGATTTAAAGAATACATAACCAGGATAGAGTTTCTTTTGTCTAACTACCTTTTCTCCTTTTTTCATACTTGCTTCGCTAACCATTGGAGAAAGAAAATCAACAACATCCTCATTCAACCCTTGTTTATTTACTCTTTCTTGAAGATTCTCAATCACCAAAGACTCCTGCCCTGCTGTAACACTCAACACATATCGTCTAAACTGATTATCCTCAATTTGCTTTTTTATTTCATTGGTATTTATATCTCTTTGCATTGTTTAATTCAAATGAATGAATAAAAGCTCTCAATCATTATTACTTGCTCTTTGTAGAGGCTAAACAAAAGACCAAAACCTGAATCTAAATTCAGTTTTTCTCATTTATTTTAGTTTTATTGAGCCGCTCCTGTAGCTACTTCCTCAGCAGCTCCTGAAAGCAATTGTACAGTAGCTCCTGAAAGCATGTTTTCCACATCAGATGCAGTCAAAACATCTTCTGCCCCAGTTTCTACAGCATGTCCTGTACTTGCAACAATTTCAGTTCCAGACATTTTAGTATAAAAAGCTCTGTATCCATCTGAGAAAATTGTATCAGCAATCACAAAGTAAATTCCTGCCACAATAACCGCTGCGAAAATCCCAATAGTCAAAAGAGCAACATCCTTTGCTGTAGGGAACTTAAGCTTTTTAACTGTATCAAGACTATCATAGATAAAATCTAACATTTCATACCTTTTAACATCTAAAAAACATCAAAACAATACTAGTGATTTCCTTACAAAATGCAAGCAGAAAAACAAAAGAAAAAAAGAAGTCTGACTTTTTTCAAAGTTTTTCTTCTTTTTCGTAAACACAAACAGAATAATAAATAACTAAGCTGCCATTCTATAAACGCTATCGACAAAATTCGATATTTTATCCTTAGAGACACCAGATAGAGAAGAGGTTGGAATACCGATTCTCTCCATCTTATTTTCAAGCTCTGTAAGCTCTCTATTGAGGAAAAAATCTTTTTTATCATAAAACTCCCTTCTCCTATTTTTAGCTTTTTTATTCTGATTGTTTTCATTATTTTCACTATTATCTTCCTCACCTTCAAGCTGCTGATCAGGAAGAATATTAGGGACTTTATACTTATTATACTCTTCCCATGGAATAAGCACTCTTGCTCTTGAGGAGGGATCATTAAGCTTATCCTTCCCAAAAATCTTCTCTAATAAACCTTCATCAAATTTCAGAAGATTGTTTTGAAAATAATTGACAAAGACATTAACAAAGTTAACAAACTCTACAGGAGGAGGAGCATTTCTCGCAGTCAATACAATCCCCCTAAAGAGATAATCCAGCAAAACATTAGCATCTGAAGGCTGATATTTCCCTGCATTATAAACCTCTGAAGCCGACCTTTTAAGAACGATATCTACATCCCCCTGTCCTGCGACACGACGTGCAGACCTTAAGTAAGAGATAATGGTAGGATAAATCGTCTCTGAGAATCCAGCTCCATTAAATATCTTCAAAAAGAGCTTCATCATATCCTCAGGTCAGATTTCTGTTTGTTTAGCTCTTAGTTCCGCTGTCAAATCCTTTCGAAACATGGCTTTGTCATTTTTAGCATCAACACTATTCCCCATAAATCCATCTCTATCATACTTCATATTTTCTCTAAAGACCTCAGTCCCCTTCTGCAAGGCTTTGATACTCATCAAGGCTGGATTTGCTGCCCAAGCTGAATAGACATTATCCGATTGAGTTTTCCAAAGTTGAGCATTAACCTTATCCTCAACTTTATCAAATCCCCCCTCACGAACAAACAATGAATCAAAATACCCATCCACTTGCTGTTGGTTCATATCCCACCAATGCCACAGATGATCCATAAAACCAGCATAGTCAATTTTTCCAGAACGGTGAGAAAAATCTGATTTTTTGAGTCCTTTTTCCTCGAGATACTGATCAAAAGACTTTTGTCACTCTGCCGGAGGGATCTTATTCATCAGATGCCATGCGTCATCCCAGTGATCTCGTTTCTTTGTTCAAAAAGCAGTAGGAATCTGGAGAGTAATAGCCATTTGATCAAAAAACCTCCTCATAAACTTATTTCCTCCATACCTATTCATCATACCCGAAAGTACTACAAACGAAAACGCTCTTCTCACCTGATCCATTCTTTCTTTACTTTTCCCTGTCAGGTCAACCATTCTCATCAAATTCGCTATTCCTTTTTCAAATCTTCCTGATTTGATCATCGCCTTAAAATCATTGAACGCCTTATCAAAATTTTGATGCCCGTTTTTAAGTTCAGCGTAGGTAGATTCTATCGTAGATTCCGGTTTTTTCTTCTTAATCTCTATCAATGCTGATGCAAATTTATTGGAATAAATCTTTCTAAGCGTTTTATCATTATTATTGACAGATCAAAAATCCAAACCAGCATCTGCTCCTTGAATATTATTAATAATATAATCAATTTCTGAAGTTTGTAATCTATCCTGAAGCTGATCCGCATCCACAGCTCCAGACTGAATTCTCGCGATGAGATCATTTTTCATCTCCATATATCTTTTGTGATGATCATCTCCGAGCAAACATTTTATCCACAGTGCCTTATTTTCTCCACCTTGTATATTACGATACAGTCATGCTCATTTATTGTGATTAGCAAGCATTGCGGCTGCCATAATAGGCCTCAAAGTCGGATTATTGACAACACTTTGTCCACTTTCCAAGATTTGCTGCAAAGTTTTTCCTCACAATATTCCTTGTGAAAGTCCCGTAAAATCATCCTTCCCTGTCCTAAAAAAAGTTGCAAAATCAATCATTCCTTCAAACTTTTTTAACCAATCTTCAATAACTGACCGAGTTTTTCCTTCCACCTTAGTGATTGCTTCATCTCTAAGCCTCTTAGCAGCACCTTTCACAACGGTCGTAGGAGCAATCTTTGCAATCTTATCATAAATTCCAAAATCATCTACCAACCAATTCAAACAGAGATCATCTTGCTCCTTATAATGAGCCTCAATCTTTGCATTAAGATCCTTCCAAACCGTCTTAAAACTTGAGGTCATCGCACGTATTGACATCCACTTCCAAATCTTCTGCTTTTTCCCAGGGATTTCCCCTTGAGATTTAAGTTCTGCCTCTACTTGATCTTTAGTCTTTGGTAATAAATGTTTATTTGCTACAAAAAGTAAGAAATCTGACAATTTCATCGTTTTTTTATAGCGTTTAGTTTCTCAATTCATATCTGGGACTTCACCACTTACTTCAACAGTATCTTTATCGATCATCTTTGTTTGATAGATAATCTTTACTCTACTGAAACCACTTTTTTGATCAGAAATCCTATCATATACAGCAAAATGAGTTGCCTCTACTTGAGTAGGATTTCATTCTTCATCATATTGATCAAACATAAGTTTTCCATCTTCGATTTTTACTCATCAAAGCTTATCTGCAGAAACGTCAGCATTAGACAAAGAATCAATAATTCATTTAGAATCTTGCTGATCACGAGGAATCTTAATCAGATTTTTCTTTTCTTTCATCTTCTCAACAAAGAATGCCATATCAAGAGTATGCTCCACTCCCTCATCTTTTTGTCATAAAGCGATTTCCGTACCATACATCTTAAAGGAAATTTCTCCCGTTTCATTATCAATCCTTGAAATTTCCATTCTAACCTTTTCTTGGCTTCCATCTCCTCATCCGACATCATAAGGAGGGATCATACTATCCAGTGCCGAATCCTCAAAATAAAGGTAATCTCATACCTGAGGTCCTGTTTCAGATTTTCCACCTTTTATTCCATTCCAAAATTCATTGAGTTCCTTTACTCACTTTTCTATAAGTTCTTCCGGAGACTCTTCTTTCTTGTTTTTACTCTCCTCTTCATCCTGAAGTTGATCCTTAAGCTTTTCAAGTTCCACACGCTTAACATCTGAGGCTGTCTCAGAAAAGAGATTACCAATTCCCTTATCTAACACCTCCTTTCTTTCGAAATTTTCAAATCACTTATCTTGATTGCTCATCGTCCAGAGATACAAAAGTTTCCCTATATCCCTTCCTCAAAGCTTGATAGACTTTTTGTCATCACTCATTTCAGTTTCAAAAAGAGCCTCAAGACTCGCACGATTTTCAACAGAAATCCCAGCTTGATCTATGTTTTTCAACTCAAATTCAAGAGGAAGATCCATCTGAGCAAACGCCTCTAAATTTTGGAGAGCGTGTGGAGTATTTCCTAGAATTTTTTTAGTTATTGGCAAATCAACTCCTCAAAGCTTGAGGGAGGTTTTACTCATATCAAAAAGCTCTCTAAAAAAAGTTTCAAAGCCAGATCCCCCCATCTGTTCAAAGACTTTTATCAGATTTTTATCTTTATATTTATCTATTGTAATATCTACTATCTCTTTCATTAAACAATCAAGCTCAGCAGAACTTAACTTTAAAAAATCACAGTTTGAAGTTACCAGCTTCTGCATAACTTGTGCCAGTTGGGCATTCTGCTCTGAAAGACTTTGCAAATAAAGAGAAAACTCAAGATTCTGAATTTGTTGATTGATTTGCTCCAAAGTTGCATCATCTTTTGCCGCTCCTGCCTGAGTTTGCAGAGTTTCAATCTCCTTCCATTTTTCAGGATATTTCTGTTGCAGTACTTGATAATCAAAAGGATATTTTTCAAAAAAAATCGCAAAAGTTGGTAATGCTCTGTCAAACACACCAATAGATCACTCCACCAAAGTATTTAAGTCCTGAACACGCCCCTGAAATCTACCAATAACAAGCTGGGAAAGAATACCGTCCCACAATACCTTATTTTCAGCACTCCATTGAGTATAAGGGTTTTGCAAACTAGACATATCAAGTCACTTTGCTTGTAGTCTTTGAGCAATAGTCGAAAAGGAAATTTTATAATCTTTGATTATTTTTTGAAACTCTTTTTTTTGATTCGCATTATTCAAATTTGACGCAAATCCATCAATAAGACTAATCAAAACCTCAGGACTACGAACACCTGAAATATGAGCCATAAAATCCGATTTTAGTGACTTGAGAACTGGACTTTGATCAATCAACTGCTTGAATTCTCTAGTGATCTCATCAACCAATACAGACTCAAATGCCGCCCACATTGGACTATTATTCGGCATTTGCATACCATTTTGGACAATAGTACTTAATTCATCAAGGTGAATTACTTCATTTTTTAGCTCCAAGAAGTCCAAATCCCTCATAACATGATTATTGGGATTTGCCATTTGAAAGAGAATTCCTTGACCTCCCCTCCAGTCAATTTCTCATTGCAAATTTTCAGTAAACTCAAAAGCAGACCTATCATTTTTCTGATTAAGGGCTTTTAACAAACTATTAATAGTTTGTTGTAATTGAGGACTATTTGTGAGACTCCTAAGCGTATTTTGAGAACTCTGCACCTGATTCCTTGAGTTTTTTGCCATCACGATCCGCTCTATATAAAACTTATCTCTATTATAGCTAAAAAAGTTCTAAAAGTCAGATTTTTAACCTCTTTTTATCAAAGAGACTCTTGCCATTTTAAGAAAAAATGATATAGAATCAATTCAATATCATATTTTTTCCTTTAAAAAACATAACGATAAAATCATGTGAAAAATAATAAAAAATCTGAATCTAGAGTCCTCACCTCACTACGATTCAGATTTTTACTTTTATGTTTAAAGTACTAGACACTAGTCTACACTTTTAAGAATAAATTCTCTAGTCTTATTAAGCAAAAGTTCAACCTTATCAGCATCTGCGAGTTCCTCTTTAGTCAAATTTAACTTTACACTAAACGGACGCAAAAAATTAGACTTCATAAGCCTTCTAATAAATGCAGGCAACTGAAGAATCCCATCTCAAGGAACCAAGTGCCCTTCTCACTTTCTAGACTTATCAGAAATATAAACCATAGCAAGATACTGGGCAAAGTCATCAAGCTTATTACTAAAATTTCCCTCTAACTCCTGACTATCCATATTTGCAACATCCAAAGCCAATGCACAATTATACTTTTTGATAATGTCCAACATATTACTAAAACGATATGCAGGGATCGGCAATGCAAAAATATTATTATCCTCTGGATTGATAATAGCAAAATTAAGAGCTGGATTCTGAGCCTGATACTCCCCAATATTGTTTGCTATAAACGCATACGATCTGAAATCAAAAAACTTCGGAGCATTGATCGTAATCAAATCACAATTAGTCGCCTCACATAAATCCAACACTTTATTCATCTCCTTACTATTCAAAGAAGCTGAAGTCTGAATCGAATAGATCGGTAACTGATGTTTTTTGACAAGTGATTTTACATAGTTTTCATTCCATGCATCAAACCCCTTTGAAACAGCCAAATCAATTCCATCATATCCGCATTTTTTTGCCATTTCAAAGATCATATCGAGCCCATAACCAACCATTGTATCGGTACTAAGCAATATTTTATTATTCATATTTTTTCCAAAAGACTAAAATATTTACAATGCTTTATTCAATTCTCCAAAAAGGAGAAAAGCTCAAAATAAGTATATCCAAAAAGCTGATTCCTGTCAACTTTTCACTATCAAGTCTGTTATGTGATAATTAACCAGTTTGCCAAAAGATATGCAGACCCTATCAAAACCAATCCCAAAAATGCATACATAATCGTACTTCTAAGCGTCTTAAATGTCGTCGCATCATCAGGCTTAGTGAGCATTTGGTAAGTCTGCCAAATAATCATTACTAAGAGAATCAAAGAGATCAATCCCAGTGCCCAATTCATAATTTGAAATACAATTGGAATACTCTTAGGATTAAGAATTTGCGAACCAATTTGTGTCAATGAGGTAGGAGCCCCTTTAAGTACTGCCTCTTGCTTTCCATATATCGCCTCAACAATCTGTTTCGCACCAGTAATAATCAGCATCCCGACTACAGACCAAGTAATCACCCCAGTAGCCTTAGTTTTTACCTTGTCATCCTGTGATGTAATATAGGTAAACACACGACTCATCATAATAATTACCAAAATACCCAATGAAAAGTAAATGGCAATCTTGAGAAATGGATATACCATCATCGAGTAGATATTAGTCAAAAGCGTAGCCATATCAATTGTAGTTGACTCTGTTGTTCATCATCCCCAGAGCCCTGAAAAAATAGTTGTACTCAAATAATTTGCACTAAAAAGCAAAACAATTCAGATCATACCATAGGTTATCGTCATCATTCCTTCTTTGACCTTTGCCGGATCTGAAAGAACCGTATAAAGACCAAACATAGCAACTAAAACAGCAACGACTACCAGCACAGGAAAAACAACATCAATAGTTTTCCCAATAGCCCAACTCACCCATCACGCTTTCATATTGATGTCCGTTGGAGCGGTATCCAAATGCTTTTGTATAGTCTCCGTAGATCTATCAATTGAAGAGGTAAAATTATTCGTTACCTGTTGTGAACCATTAGCACTTACATTCATAGCAAACGTTGGCGCAAAAGCAACCATTGCCATCAAAAAAGCTTTTACTAACGACTTTTTCATCATACTATATGATTAAAATAAAATACTTATAATTGTTCTTTTGTCATCAAAATCATCCCTCTCATAAGCCAATACACCACAACACACAATTTCCACAACACTCATCATAATACTCCCCATATCAAAAATAAAACAGCTATAGAAACGAAGAAAAACCAGACTCACAAGGGCATTTTCCCTTTTTGTATAAAAGATCTCTGCTGCTCTTGATATTTAGAATAAAGAGAACCTTCACCTTTTCACCAGCTCCATAACGCTGGCAGAAACAAGAATATTTCTTCTCCCCACCTGAACATCCACATATTAAGTCCAACTTTCCACTCTTGAGGAAGAATATCTCTCCCTCAAAATAGCATACCACACCTAAATAACAAGAGAAGCACACCTCACCGCCACAAATACCCTACAGGATCTAGAACACCAACAACCATCAAAATAAACCACCACAATTCTGCCTCTTTAACCCACCAATTTACTTTACCAGATGACAAAGCATCAAATCGTTTTTTTGTTGAGATTCCAGGGAGAAATGGAGACAAAATCTGACTTCTTTCCTCTTTTTTAATATCTTGTGCTACCACAACAAAAGATTTTCACTGAGAAATCATAACCATACCAACAAGCACTACCCACAAAAGCATCCCTAAAAAAGATCAAATCCACCAAGACAAAAAGGGAATACCAAATCGAGACTGAATTCATCACAAAAGAGCAATGATAAATGAAAAGAGAAGTACCCATTTCCCCAATTTGATATATCAGAGGACAAAGGTCTCATCTTGTGCGTCAAAAACTAAAGAGCGATTATCTAATTGCCACTGCACCAAAAACGAGAAAAACAGCAATCCTGCATACGCGGCCCATTTTACTTGCAAGGGATATTGCTGTTGATCTCTCATATCCAAGAAATAAAGAAATAAAAAACTGATTTTATGTCTTTAGCCAAAATCTTTAATTCGTATTCCTAACATCTGTAGTAATAAATTGCTTCTCATAAGGTGAAGCGAGAATTTGTACTCCAACATGCTGATTTCCAACAAACATCAATCACTCCCCGACTCCTACCGAAATCAACCTTTGCTGTTCAGCTTCTGAAAGTCATAAGAGCTGATTGAGCGATTTCATTGAAGTAACCGATTGCTTGAGCAGGAGCTGCATAGAAGAGTTTGAAACAATCGGCTTTCCATATGGACTACGAATAAAATCCTCAATATCCTGAGAAATAGTCGTAATTCCTAGTCAGTATTTTCTTGCTCTTTTTATCAGTCCAAAAAGGAAGTTTGCTGAAATATCATTTTGAAGCATAATCCAAGCTTCATCACATACCAATAGTCTCTGTTTCTTAACAGACCTTACCTTTGCCCAAATAAAACTAAGCACATTAAACATTGCTGGAGTCTTAAGGGCTTCTTCTACATCACGGATACTAAAGACAGTAATTGCATTATTGATATCCACATTGGTATAATTATTAAAGAGTTTTCCAAAAGTTCCTGTTACATATTTACTAAGCTTAAGTGCGATCTGCTCTCCTCAACGCATTCCATCAAGCACATTCATCAAATCTTCCATCAAAGGAGGCTGCTTACCGGTATAATCATCCATATCAAAAGTAAAACCCTTCAATGCATAAGTATTTTGTAGTGCTTTATCGAGCAAAGCTTCTTCTTCAGCACTCAACTTTCAAATCAAAATCTGAATCAATCAAACTAAGTTCATCACTTGAGAACGGAGCAAGTCTCCTTTTCCATATTCTACATCCTCAATCATCGGAGGCAAATCAAATGGATTGAGAAACTGTTGAGAAGAGGTTGCAATATTCACATAAGTTCCACCAACCTTTTCACATAATGCCTGATATTCGTTTTCCGGATCAATAACGATCACATCGACTCCATTGAGCAAATATCTAAGAATCTCAAGCTTAACTGTAAAGGACTTTCCGGCTCCAGATGTCGCCAAGATTACACTATTCATATTTGGGAGCCTAGAATTGAAACGATCAAAAATCACAAGCCCACCTGTATGAGAGTTTACCCCATACAAAATCCCCGTATCTGTGATCAAATCACTTGAAATAAAAGGAAAACTCGCTGCCAATGAACTAGTCACAGCACTTCTCACAATTCCAAGATTATCCAAACAAATCGGCAAATTTGAAGTAAATCCCTCATCCATTCTATGAATTGCTGATTTTACTCCTATTCCATATCCAGAAATTTTTTGCTCAAATTTTTTCCCCGTTTCTCTTAACTTCTCTTCATCTGTAGCATAAATTGTAGTATAATTTCAGAGTTCAAAATATCTCTCTTCCTTTGTTGTAAGCTTTTCTCTAATCATCTCTACATCACGATATTGTTGTTCTAGCTCTTTATCTGTAGTAATCCCCTTTTGCATAGCCTCTGAAAGCTCAGCCTTAATCTGAGTAGATCTATGCTTAAGCATTACTTGCATATCACTATCATCTTCAGGATAGAGATAAAAACTCATATCTCGCTTTGCATGAAGTCCCATAATATCCCTAGTCCAGAGCATATCAATATAACTAGGATAAGACTGGGTATAATAAGCCTTTCCCAACAATCCTGAAACATTAAAATGAGGAACATTAAATTCCCAGTATGAAGGAGCAATATGTGATTTATAGTCCGAGAGCAAAGAGGTATAATGAGTATCTACCTCCTTAATATATTGTCTAAGCTGAGAAGTCAACATCTTATCACTATATTCAGTATCGGGCAAATTCAAAAGATCCTTAACCTGTTGCGCAAACTGAGGATTAGTTTTAGAATCTAATGGGCTTTCCTGCGTTTGTAATGGAATATCTGTTTTTTTATCTTTGTTTTCAGCTGGTGGTAAAAGCCCAAGAGTTGCTAAAATTTTATCCATAAAAGAAATGTTTTTTGTAGGGGTAGCCACCTCCTGCTTATCCAAAGAAGGAATATTTAGAGCTTGATTCTGATTTTCAAGAAAAACATAACCTCAATCTGAGATCTGTGTAGTGTAATTGGTATCATACACAATATTTTGAAGCCTATCAAGCATGAGTTCCACAAAATATAAATCAGTTCAATTGTAATCAAAAAACTAAAAAAAGTCAAAAAAATCTGACTTTTTTCCTCTTTTTCCTTGTTTTACATTTCTCTTTTTTTTAGGAGAAAATACTTGACATTCTTTTGCGCATTCTTATACTATCAAAAAGTAAAAGGTGCAAAAAAGTGAGATATTCCAATTTAGATCATGACTTTCTAACTGCAATGAATTTCAATACCAAAATGGATGACAAAAAAATTAAAGTAGACTTAGAATCTACTCAACTCAAAGAAGTCCTCCTCTACTGCAAGCCAAAGGAAAGACTCATTTTGATGAGAAAATTTGGACTAGATGGAAGCAAAGAAACTCCCCTCCAAAAAATTGGAAAAGAATACGCCCTTACCAGAGAAAGAGTAAGACAAATCGAAACTCAAGCATTGATGAGATTTAGAAGACTTATCGTAGGTAATGAGGTATATATGAACGTGCTTGAAGAAAGCAAAAACATTCTTGAATCACACGGAGGAATCCTAGGAGAAGATGTTTTGATCTCAAAAATCATCAATAAAAATCTTTTCAAGTTTTCAAAACAAGAGCTCAAATTAATCCTCGTATCTGATTTTGATATCACCTACCTCAAGAGAAATAAAGAAATCAATAGAGCTTTCTATATCGAACCTCTTTACGAAGATCTTTTGACCAAGCTTGTACTCTTTACACTTCAGCACTTCAAGGAGAGAAATCAGTCTCAAGACCTTTATGAATTCATCTCTGAGCTCAAAGAATACTTTGCTGAAGATACTAAGGAAATTCCATCTCTCAAAAATGATCTTTTCTATGTTAACTTCTTCAACATCGTAAAAAATATTACCATACTAGACGGAAAAATCTGACTTTCTGATTTTGATGACATCAATCCAAAAACAGTAAAGCTCAAGATGCTCTATACTATCAGAAGACTTAACAAGCCAATTCATTATCAAGAGCTCCCTGCAAAAATCCTTGAACGATTTCCGGGAGAACTTACAAAAATCAATACTGTTCACAATGAACTTGTAAAAAATAATGACCTATTTATCAATCTAGGACTAGGAACCTACGGTCTTAAAGAACGAGGATTCCAAGGGGGAAGTGTAAGAGATATCCTAATTAGAATCTTCAAAAAAAACAACCATCCAATGACTGCAAAAGAACTTACCAAGGAAGTTCTCAGAGAAAAAATGGTGAGTCCAAATACTGTCGTTCTCAATCTTCAAAAATTCAAAGAAGATTTTCAAAGAGTGGATAAAGGAACCTACGCTTATATCGGAGAATAAGTATAACCAAAATAAAAAGCTGATTTTCAAAATTGAAAATCAGTTTTTTCTTATTTTCTATCATACATAAATTATAAAAAGAAAAACCTGAGGAAATACCCCAGGCTCTAAAGTTAAACATAGTTGATGCAAAGCCTCTGAATTACAAAAGCTCTGCTGCAAGCGTTGCAATTTTGCTTCGCTCACCTTTGGTCAAGTGGATATGGAAGAACTCTCCCCTTCCCTTGAATGCATCGATCAGATGAGCAAGACCATTACTCCGTTCTCCCAAATAGGGATTGTCAATCTGTGAAATATCACCGATGACAATGACTTTTGATCCCTCACCCAAACGAGTCAGGATCGTTTTCATTTCTTGAGGAGTAGTATTTTGTGCCTCATCAATGATGATCAAGCTCTTAGGCAAACTTCGTCCTCGAAGGAAGTTGAGAGCAAAACATTCAAGCTTATGCTTTTTCATCCATTCCTTCAAAACACACTGACTAGCAGATTCATTCCCCTCTGTTGTCTCAGCATGTTTACCTTTTTTCTCTGGCTTCTCTGACTTGAGAGACCTCAAGAATTCCAAATTATCATAGATCGGACCGAAATAGGGATCAATCTTTTCCTCGACCGTACCTGGCAAAAAGCCCATCGTCTTGTCCGAGAGTTCGACCATAGGACGTGCAAGTTTTGCATTCTCATACCGACCAGGATTAATCATCTTGAGGACTGCTGCTAAAGCAAGAAGAGTTTTCCCTGTTCCTGCTGCTCCAGTCAGAGCTACGATAGGAATCCTAGGATCAAGCAATGCATGTAGCGCAAATTGCTGTTCTACATTTCTTGCATTGATACCAAAGACCTCATCATTTTCTCGGATTTCCTCAAGACCATTTGCCGTCTTGAGGCAAAGAATCTCGTTCATATCATCCGAGTTTTGCGGTTGATAAAGCAAATGAACAGGTGTATTGAGTGGGAGTTCTTCAAGAGAGGGGTTATTAGAGAGGAATGTCTCAAAAAAACCTTCCTTATTCTGATGAAAACTTGCCACTTCCTCTTGAGAAATCCCCACTTCCTCTATCTCTCCATAGATCTTTTCAGTATCTACCTGCGCATTCTTGTAAGGTTCTGACTTAATTCCCAATGTCTTAGCCTTAATTCTCAAAGAGAGATCATCCGTCACAAGCACAAAACTATTATTTTTGTTCTCGGACTCCTTGCTCAATGAAAGAACTAAATCAAGAAGTTGGTGATCAACAGTATCCTGAGGATATTTCTCTAGCCGGTCCTGTTGAGGGAGTGCAGAGAGAAACTTTAAATGTCCTCCTCCTGGGAGCGGGAAACCTTCTGAAGGGAGGGTTGGAAAGTTCTCTTCGAACTTCTTAAGCTCTCTGAGGAAAGCACGAGCCTGGTGATTGCGTTCTGCTTGTCCTTTCTTAAAGGATTCAACCTCTTGCAGCACAGGAGGAGGAATAATCACATTGTGTTCTGCAAAAACATCGATCACATGAGGATCGGACAACACCACATTGGTGTCAAGAACATAGTTCTTAGTAGTCTTAGTAGCCATATCTTTAATTATTAAATGGTTTTATTTATAACTCTTATATACCTTTTTGAAATCAAAAATCAATACTATTTTACATTTTAAGAAAGTGTCAAGATAGGAGTTAAACTTTTATAGTTGAAAAAAACTATGAAATAACTACACTATCAACAGATAAAGTCAGACTTTAAGCTTCTTATAAAAGCATATAACAACAAAAGCAAATATTTTATCCTTTCTTCTTTTTCAATGCAACTCACTATTTCAGGATATCTCAAAGAAATATCTACCTGAAACCTCAAACCTCAAGAGGTGTTTTCCCATTATCTCAAGAAAGCTCAATCACTAAATCCAGAGCTCAATGCAGTAGTACGTTTTTTCGATCAGAAGGTACCAGCAGATATTGCTCAGCTTCCTCTAGCATGACTACCACTTATGGTCAAAGACAACATCCTCATCAAAGGAGAAATCTCTAGCTGTGGATCTCATATGCTTGAAAATTTCACAGCCCCTTATACTGCAACTTGTATAGAAAATCTCCTCAATGCCTGAGCTCTCCCTCTATGAGCAGCCAACATGGATGAGTTTGCTATGGGAGGTTCGAACGAAACATCCGCGTTCTGACCTGTAAAAAACCCAAACGGCACCAACCGCATCCCATGAGGAAGTAGTTGAGGATCTGCCGTTGCAGTAGCTGCAGATATGGCAATTGCCGCTCTTGGAACAGACACCTGAGGAAGCGTGCGCCAGCCTGCTGCAATGTGTGGAATTGTTGGTTTTAAACCCACTTATTGAGCAGTATCTCGTTATGGAGTAGTTGCGATGGCCTCCTCTCTTGATCAAGTGGGAATCTTTAGTAAGACCGCAGAAGATGCTCAGATTTTGTTCTCTTTTCTTGCATCTCATGATCCCAAAGACTCAACAAGTGCACCCAAAGCAGATGAAATCAAAAAGATCCAGAAAACTGACTCAAAAATCTATAAGTTCTTCATTCCTCAGGAAGCCCTAGATGAAGGACTTGATCCACAGATCAAAACATTATTTCTCCAAAAACTTGATCAACTCCGCGCACTAGGACACACAGTAGAGATCAAGTCCCTCCCTATGCTGAAAGCATCATTAGCAATCTACTATACGCTTATGCCATCTGAGGTAAGTACTAATCTATCTCGCTTTGATGGTATTAGATTCTGACAACAAGGAAATACCCATGACTATCCAAGTCTTGATCAGTATTATTCAACTATGAGAGCAAAGGGGTTTGGAGAAGAAGCAAAGAGAAGAATCCTTTTAGGAACCTATATCCTTAGCTCTGCAAACTACGAAAGCTACTACCTCAAAGCTTTACAAGCTCAAAAACAGCTAAAATCTGACTTTGAAGATCTATTCAACAATTACGATGCTGTGCTTACCCCAACCTCTCCTGAGGTTGCTCGAAAAATTTGAGAAAAATCAGACGATCCTCTAAAGTCTTACCTTGCAGATCTCTATACTGTCCCTGCAAATCTTGCTGGATTGCCTGCCATTTCAGTTCCTATGTGAACCATCTCTCATCAAGAAGAAGAGCTTCCAACAGGTCTTCAAATTATCTGACCTATGCGATCAGACCAAACAGTACTCAATATGGCACAGCTCATTGAAAAACTATCATAACAAAAAAGAACACTGATTTTCGTCAGTGTTTTTCCTTTTTTCAACTATTTTCTACCAAAATCTGCTGGGTTCTCTCATCGCTCACTTGTCTTTCGCTTTAATAATTTTCTTTCTCCTGGATGATTTTCGAGCCACGCCTCTGCTCTCTTAATCAAAATAAATAGTTCTTTATTTTGGTCATTAGGAATAAAATTCGTCTTACACTTTCATTGTAAAACCCACCTCATTGCAATCTTGGAATCTGAGTAGACTACAAAATCAGACTTTTTTTCCCTTTCTAAATATGAAAGTGCGTGTACTATCGCCAAAAATTCTCCAATATTATTAGTTCATACCTTAGATTTATAGGAAAAAACAACTTTTTGTTCCTCTAAATCAATCCCTTGATATTCCATTTCTCCACTCGCTGAAGAACACGCCGCATCCACAGCAATACTCTTTTTGACAAAGGGAATATCTCTCTCAAACCACTTTTTCTCAGGTTGATAAAAATCCTCTCGTCCTCTTTGCAAAGCTTCATCAGCATCTGAAGCCGACTTAAACGATTTGTATTTCGCACCAGCAAAACCAGAAACCAAAGGTTGGACCTGGGATCGATCTGTAAAAATTCCCGTTTTCTTCCCCACTCGAACGACATATCGCTTTTGCTCTGCCATTTTGTCAAACTAAATAAAAAAGATCAAAACCTAACTTACTATAAAGGTTTGATCTCTTTTTACAAGGAAAAAGATTTTGAGTTTTTGCTATTCAATACTGATCTTGGAGTTTTGAACTGCTGGATTGGGACGTACAACAACAGTTCGTTTTTTTAAATTCCCCACAAAGATACAATCTTGCTCCAAACCTAATAACTGACAAGCAGTAGGTTCAAAATCATTTCTTATCAATCATTGAGGATGAGGATCAAGCGTAAAATAAGACTGCTTAGTCTGTTCAAGAAAAAGATCATCAACATAATGCAAATAAAATCTTTGTCCAAAAATATTTTGATATTCTGCTATAGGTATCACATCTCATCCTGTAAAATTAAATCCTGAAAATCCAGTCAGCATATAGTTTTTACCATCATTTTCAAGAGAGAAAATCATTCTTTCATTTTTTGGATTTTCATCAATATCAACACAAAAGTCTTCGAAATTATAACTCTTTCATCTCTCCAAAATGATTGTTTTATCAAAATAAGGATCTTCCGCCGCTACTCCAATAAAAAAACACGAAACAACTCCAAAAATCAAGAGAAATAACAAAGAAAAAAATCAGACTAGTCGTTTATTCATTATAAGATATTAAAAAGATATAAAGAAGAGAAATACTCTACTCTATAAATAGTTCAATGGAGATAGACAGTTCCTTCAGAATAAACAAATCAAAAAGATTTAGATTAACAATAACATTTATATCTTTATTAAATATAGTTACAAGTCAAATTACTTTAGTAAATCTAAAATAAACATTCAAGACACAATTAATATATTTAGAATGAGCTCAACAAAAGATCTAAATACAGCCTATCTATACTTTAAAATTTAGGAAAGTTTTTTTTAAATTAAAAAAATATCAGCTTGAAACTGAATTTTTAATGGAGCGGGTGACGGGACTCGAACCCGCAACAGTCTGCTTGGAAGGCAGGAACTCTAGCCAATTGAGTTACACCCGCAAAATATTTGTACATATAACTTATAAGGATTTTGAAACAAATTTCAAGACTTTTTTAGATGTGGGCATAGCTGGACTTGAACCAGCGACCAAAAGATTATGAGTCTTCTGCTCTAACCAACTGAGCTATATGCCCAGATCAAATCTCAGCAATAGTCTATATAGATTGATTCAAAATAATGGTGGGTGATATAGGACTCGAACCTATGACCCCCTGCTTGTAAGGCAGATGCTCTAGCCAACTGAGCTAATCACCCATTAAAATGGCGGTCTTACGGGGAATCGAACCCCGATTAGAAGATTGAAAGTCTCCTGTCCTAGCCGTTAGACGATAAGACCAAAAGTTAGAAGAAGTGGCGGGATGGAAGGGACTCGAACCCTCGACCTCCTGCGTGACAGGCAGGCGTTCTAGCCGGCTGAACTACCACCCCAGAAACCGATAATCTCATCTAACAAATGTAATGGAGCCAGCTATCGGAATCGAACCGATAACCTACCGCTTACAAGGCGGTTGCTCTGCCAATTGAGCTAAGCTGGCACAAAAGTCCACAGTGGGACTAGTTTTTAAGAGTATCAAATGCTTTAGAAACTCTAGCCTTTTTTCTAGCTGCGTTTCTCTTTTTAATCACTCCAACCTTAGCGGCCTTATCAATAGCCTTAAATACTTTACTCAAATCCTCAACAGTCAAAGCAACTTTAGCTTCAACACCTTTAAGAAATTTTTTCATAGCCATTTTCATTCTAAGTTTGAAATCATAATTTCTCTTTGCGAGAACCTGTGATCTATTCATAGCTTTGATAGCTGACTTCTTAATTGGCATTGAAAATACAAATTGGATATAAAGAGTATCAACTCTCCGAGAGTGGGACTCGAACCCACGACCCAGTGGTTAACAGCCACTTGCTCTACCGACTGAGCTATCTCGGATTTGCGACGGCCACTAATATAATGATTTGCGACCCTTTTTCAAGAGATTTTTCACTTTTTATACCACTTTTTTCAATCAATAGTTAAGAATCTGCTTTTTCCTTATTTAATGTATTGTTATACAACTACCAGGAACAGGACTTGAACCTGCACGCCGAAGGCACTTGGTTCTAAGCCAAGCATGTCTACCAGTTCCATCATCCTGGCATAACAACAGCATACTATTAAATTAAGATACTCGGGAGATAGGACTCGAACCTATAACCCTCAGATTCAGAGTCTGATGCTCTACCAATTAAGCTACTCCCGATTATAGGTATTTTTTGGTTGCGGAGGATGGAATTGAACCACCTATCTTCGGGTTATGAGCCCGACGAGATACCGTTTCTCTACTCCGCATTAACTCTCGAACTGGGGAACCAGGATTCGAACCTGGACAAACGGAGTCAAAGTCCGGTGTCCTACCATTAGACGATTCCCCAATATCACTCGAACGAGCGATACTATACAGTTTTTTATCTTTTTTTCAAGTGAAAATGAAGAAAAAACAAAAAAAGATAAAAATCTGATTTCACCTTCCTTTTCAAAAGACCAGAAAAAAGAATTTAAAAAAATTCCAGCATATTGAAAACCAATATACTGGAATTCTAGAATCAAACAATCTAACGAATGGTATACCATCTATTAGAAATAAGTACGTTAAGTTTCTCAACCTTAAGATAGTGCGTATCCGAAGAATTAAGAGCACTTTTGAGTATCCCCTCAGTCTCGCCAAAGGAATATCTCCAAGTAAAATCCTGAGCGGTATAGGATCGACCTCCCCTCCATATCAAAGCTTGGACAGACTGAAGACGAACTCCTGGATGAACCAGCTTAAGACCGAATTTCTTTTGATGAAGGATCTGATCATCATAAGAAAAACTTTGGATATAGACCTCTCTTTCTCTGATACAGGGATCTTCTGACTTCTGACAAGAAATCAGCGCACCTAAAATAAAAACAAACGCAAGTATTCTTTTCATATCATATTTATTTTTAACGACAATATATAAATAAATATTTTAACAAAAAAGTCAAGAAGAAAAAAACCTGAACTTAAAAGTCAGGTTTAATCTTTTTTATTTTTAATTAAAGCTTTAGTCTCCTTGATTCATCTGCTGATTGAGAAGCATTGTCTGATTTTCAAGCACCATTTTCCCAATAATATCGTCTATATTTCCCATCATAATATTTGGAAGATTAGACCAAGATTCATGAATTCTATGATCTGTCACCCTATCCTGAGGAAAATTGTAGGTTCTAATCTTTTCTGATCTATCTCCAGTTCCAATCTGATTCCCTCTAAGAGACTTTTCTTCCGCCTGTTTCTTCTCCAGCTCAATTTGATAAAGTCTTGACTTAAGTACGGCAAAAGCTTTTTCCTTATTTTGCATTTGTGATTTACTATCTCCAATATTTACAATCAAGCCACTAGGCAAATGGTGAAGCCTAACTCAAGTCTGGTTTTTATTCGCATTTTGTCCTCCTGATGAAGATGCCGCATAAGTATCCATAGTAACATCTTTTGGATCGATCTGAATATCCACATCCTCTGCCTCAGGCATAATAGCAACAGTAACCGTAGAAGTATGTACTCTACCATTAGATTCCGTATCAGGAATTCTCTGTACCCTATGTACTCCAGACTCAAACTTCATCAAAGAATATACACTATTACCAGCAATTTTTACCATTACAAATTTTACTCCCCCAATATCAGAAAGCTGCTCCTCAACAATTTCAGGTTTTCGACCTTTTCTCTGAGCATAACTAAGATACATTTTAAGCAATTCTGAGGCAAAAAGTCCGGCTTCATCACCTCCAGCAGCAGGCCTAATCTCCAAATAAATATTTTTATCATCATTCGGATCTTTTGGCAAAAGAGCAATTTTTAGATCGTAATCATATTTTTCAATATCCTCTTTCGCGGTATCAAGTTCTTCCTGCGCCATTTCCAACATATCTTCATCAGTTTCAGTAGCAAGCATTTCCTGAGCATTTGCCATCGTTTCAAGAGCTTTTTTATACCCAACTGCCAATTCATAAGTCCTTTCCAAAGATGAAAGCTCTTTATTTACTTTCTTAGCCTTCTCCATGTCCTCAAAAATTTCAGGTTTGAGAGACTCCTCCCTCAGCGACTCATATTTATTGATAATCGTTTGCAATTTTTCCAACATCTTCTCTCTCTAATCGTAATAAAACACCACAAAAAAGATCTAAAAATCTGACCTTCAAACCTCCTTTATCCAATCAACAGTCCAAATGGGATCAAAAACACATGATACAAAGTAGTGGCAACCAAATGAATATAGCTACTCAAAACATCCTTAAATGGTCAAAAAACAACCAAAACCAAGAAACCAAGGGCTATCCACTGCATGTTTTTTTCCAATCGATCTCATCGACGATGATTCATTACCTTTATTAGCCTATAACCATCCAACGGTGGCAATGGAATCATGTTAAAAGCAGCTAAAGCAAAATTAGCATAACTAAACATTTGCCAAAAGCTAACAACCATATCAAGATCAGGATTGACAGCCCCTCCGACAATCTTAACATATACCAAAAGCACAACTATCCCAACTACCCCCAAAACAATATTGCTTGCTGGACCTGCTAAGGCAACCAAAAGCTCATCTCTATACGGACGTTTGAAATAATTGGGATTGTATGGAGCAGGTCTCCCCCAACCAAACCCAATCAAAAACATCAAAACAAATCCAATAGGATCTATATGCTTCAAAGGATTAGGAGTAAGTCTACCTAGCATCTTACCCGTTGGATCCCCAAGAACATATGCTGCCGCAACATGTGCATATTCATGAATACTGATTGAAATAATATAAATTACCCCAATTAATACATAACTAATAATTTCCTCTGAAAGCATACAAAACCATTGAATATAAAACTATCCTGCAGGACTAATCAGACCATTGAAAGGATCAGAAGGATTCTCTGGATTAGGCTGCTGGTGTGGAAGAACCTCTGCCTCTTGCACCTGCTGATCTCCTGTTCAAGATTGTACAGAAACCTCCTTTTCTTCTCCCGTCCACTATCCAACTTAATAGCCCCCCAAAAATCTCTTAAATTTCCAAGTTTCGAAAAATCAATAATTACCGACTGCATCAAAACTGCATTTTTATACAAATAATTTCTTCGATTATACTCATGAAGTTCAGCTCATGTGGATACATTTCCAGTTCCAATAAGGTCTTCTTTGATACCAACAAAGTCATAAGGATATCCTAAAATCACAAATAGCATATCATTTCCAAAAAGCTGATTGATCTGAGACGTAAATTCAGATTTATTTGCTGCTTTTGTATATTGTTTAAAAAGCTGAGTTAGATTTGGATTTGTATATTTTGAAGGATTAATCAAAGGATCATCTGTAGTTAAAATCTTGAGAACATCCTTTTTAAGACCAATATTAATAGTATTGAGCAAGATATCATAATCCCCTCTCACAAGTTTACCTTCCAAATCTTCCGGAGTGCTTACCTGCTCAAACAAGAAATAATCAAGTACGCTATATTTTGTCAGAATATCTCTAATCTGATTGATTGCAAAATTAGATTCAAGATTATTATAATAGACAATTTTTACCTTATCATTAAGATCGCTATTAGTTCCAGTAGTTGCTCAAGCTTGCTGATTTGTTGCTCCCAAAAGATAGAGATCAATATATCCTATTGTATACGTCTTCCCCTTAATGGTTCCTTGAATCGTATATTTATTAAGCCCTTCCTTTAAATTTTTACCAAACTCTAAAGGATAAACGATCTTTTTATCAAACTTCTTATAATTTTTTGGAGTATAAACATTTTTATTTGCATCAGAAACCTTGATATTTTCAAATTGATTTGAGAATTTTATCTCAAGATTGAAAACATTGTTAGCAGGCTTTGCAAGGTGAAATACAAACTTTCTCTCTACACCGTTGATCGCAAGTGACTTGGGCAAAGCAGAAACCCCACTATCCCACAAATCCTGAGCCGCTGCTCCTTCTTCTGGCTGATTTAAACGATTAAGAAATTCCTTAATATTACTTCCATCAGAAACAAACTGAGCCAAAAGAGGATCTGTATATTTCTTAAGATAGTTTCGATACTCCCCTTTATACATATTTGCATTAATCAGCCCCCCAAAGGCCCTTCTAAACCTCACCTTCATCTTTGAAGATTTGGTATTAAAAAATAGGGTTAAAAGCTGACTTCTTACAACGTTTAATCTTTGATATCCAGGCAAAGAAGACTGATATGCATAAGTATCAACCAAATAATTATTATCCTCCACTACAGATTTAGACAACTTTTCAAATCCATCATAATTTTTGATCTGATAGTAAGCAAAATTGGTATCTTCACACTTTGTCAAATCAAAAACTAAACTCTGAGTATCACTTGTTTTTGGTGCGATTTTTCCACAGCCACTAGTAATAGGATTTGCCGCAAAAATGCTCTTATATTTATTGATGTCTGCATTTACAAGGACATGACTAGGCAAAAGATAATAAGTAAAGAAATAATCATTATCTGTCGTACTAGTTGGGAAAGTCACAAGCAAGTGGTCAGATTTTTGTTCTACTTTCACTTCTTTATAAACAGCAAGTGATTTGATATCCCAAATATTTTTCACCAAGATCTGATCATAGGTAAAAAACAAATCATCTAGACTAATAGACTTTCCATCACTTCGCCTTTTTTCAGAACCACCAAGCCTAACAGTATAGGTCTGATGATCACTTGTTGAAAGAGAACAAAAAGATCAGCTCAAACCCTGCGCATTGACTCTATTATAGTCCAAACAAGAATCAAACAAAAAAGACTGATAAAACATACTTTGTCAGTCATTTTTCAAATAAGGCAAATAAGAAACCTCATTAAAGATTGCCTCGACAAAGGTTCCTCACTTTTTTGTTGTAGTTTTGGAATTTTTCATCAAAAATTGATATCCAAGCACAACTGTGCTCAAAAACCATACTACCAAAATTACATAAAAGCAATACATCACAACTCTTTTAGGAGTTGCCAATCCATAAGAACGATATCGCATTATTTAATGTAAGGTAAAAGTACAATAGCTAATACAAACAAAATTCCAGAAACTACTGCAGTTCGTTGCAATTTTGACTCCATAGTCTTTTTACTACCATATTCATTTCCTCCTGTGTTTCCTCCACCAAATCCAAGTCCAAGACCACCTCCTTTTGGTGACTGAAGCAATACGCTCGCTACAAAAACAATTCCAGCAATAATCATAAGAATAATCAACAAAGTTTTCATTATTTTTTACTTAAAAATAAAGAGTATGTACTGAGTTTATAAATTTGCTTATAAAATGCAAGTAAAGAAAAACTTGAAGTTTACAACAATTTCCCTATATCATAGAGTGATGTTTATCTCCACAAAAATCAAATGGCAAAAAATCTCGTGATCGTAGAGTCTCCTGCAAAATCCCAAACCATCAAAAAATTTCTAGGTCCAGACTACGAAGTCAAGGCATCATACGGACACACAGTCGACCTACCAACAAAATGAATGGGAATCAATATTGAGAACTGATTTCTCCCTGAGTATGTTGTTTCCCCAGACAAAAAAAGAGTAATCTCAGAACTGAAATCACTTTCAAAATCTGCAGAAAAAACACGAATCGCAACCGATGAGGACCGTGAAGGAGAAGCTATCGGACGACATCTTGCCAATCAACTTGGGCTAGACATAGCGACTACTCCAAGAATTGTCTTTCATGAGATAACCAAAACAGCAATTACCAAAGCAATTGAAAATCCAAGAACCATTGACATGCATTTAGTAGATGCTCAACAAGCAAGAAGAGTTTTGGATAGACTTGTAGGTTTTGAACTCTCACCTGTACTTTGGAAAAAAATCAAAACCTGACTCTCAGCCGGAAGAGTTCAATCTGTCGCAGTAAAATTGATCGTCGAAAGAGAGAGAGAAATTCAGGATTTTGAATCTGCTAGTTTCTTCAAAGTTACAGGAAAATTCCTTACAGCTGAAAAGAAAAACCTTGAAGCCGAACTTTCAAAACAACTTAAATCCGAAGACGAAGCACTCAAACTTCTCGAACTTCTAAAATCCTCCACATACACCATTGGAGACATCGAAGTTAAACCAGGGAAAAAGAGTCCATCAGCGCCTTTTACGACATCAACCCTTCAGCAAGAAGCCAGTAGAAAGCTTGGGTTCTCTGTAGCAAGGACGATGCAAGTTGCACAAAAGCTCTATGAAGCATGACTCATCACCTACATGAGAACCGACGCCGTAAATCTCTCAGAATTTGCAATCAACGCAATCAAAGAGCAAATAACAAAAGAATATGGTCCTGAATATTCAAAAGTAACCCATTACGCAACCAAATCAAAGGGAGCACAAGAAGCTCATGAATGTATCAGACCAACCCATATGGAGAACCATATTGCAGGTTCAGATGCAAGCGAAAAAAAACTCTATCAACTTATTTGGAAGAGAACCATCGCCTCTCAAATGGCTCCCGCCATCACAGAAAAAACCAAGGCTGAAATTCTGATTTCAAACTCTTCAAAAGTAAAATTTATTGCAAGTGGGGAGGTTATCAAATTTGACGGATTTCTTAAAGTATATATGGAATCTAGCGATGAAGACGAGGAAGAAACAGCAGGAATGCTTCCAAAGATCCAAACAGGAGAAAATCTGACTCCTTCTTCAATCCTCATTTCTCAAAAATTCAAACAACATCCACCAAGATACACTGAAGCAAGCCTCGTTAAAAAACTTGAAGAACAAGGAATCGGAAGACCTTCAACCTATGCTCCGACGATCTCTACTATTCTCAAAAGAGGCTATGTCCTCCTAGAAGACAGGCCTGGAACCAAAAGGAAGTATCTAGAATTTACTCTCCAAGACGGACAAATCACTAGAGACGAGAGAGAACAGACCACATGAGCAGAAAAGAAAAAAATGTTTCCAAGTGATATCTGAATGGTTGTAACTGACTTTTTGGATCAGAATTTTGAAAACATTATGAATTACTGATTCACGGCAAGTGTAGAGCAAGAGTTCGATGAAATCGCTGCCGGAAACCTCAAACGAAATGAAATGATTGCCAAATTTTACAACCCATTTCACGAACAAATCGTCGAAACCACAGGGAAAGAAAGAGTAAACACAGAAAGACAAATCTGAATCCATCCTAGTTCTTGAAAACCTATTATTGCAAGAATTGGTCGTTTCGGTCCTATGATTCAGATTGGGAATCTGGAAGATGAAGATAAGAAATTTGCATCTATGCCTGCAGGAAAAAATATCGAAACAATTACCCTTGAAGAAGCACTCCAAGCCTTTGCTCTTCCAAGGACACTGGGAACCTACCAAGGAGAGGAGGTTTCTACTTCTACAGGACGTTTTTGACCTTATGTAAAATTCAAAAATCTCTATGTATCGATCAAAAAAGATTCAGGATTAGATCCTTTTTCTATCACACTTGAGGAAGCGATCCCACTTATCGAGCAAAAAATCCAACTCGAAGCCAACAAAAATATCAACGAATTTACCTATGAAAAAGAAAAAATCCAAATTCTGAATTGACCCTACGGTCCTTACCTCAAATTTAACAAGAAAAACTACAAAATCCCTAAAGGATGAAAAGATGCAACAGACCTTACTTTACAGGACTGCCTAGAAATCATAGGGATTACCTGAGAAACAAAAAAGAAAACAACAAAAACAGCTTCCAAAACCTGAAAAACAAAACCAACCTCTAAAACTACAAAAAAAACTACAAAATAAAAAAAAGCAGGATCTGAGATCAGAATTCCTGCTTTTTCCTTAAAGCGTATTCACTCTAAGACAAGCCGAGCATGAGAAAACTTTTGATCAGGATACATATCATGTACCCATGTACACAAAAACTCATCATACCCATAAACCTTATAGGTACCCTCAATCGTCTTAAGCCTCATATACCAAATTCCTGGACTTGAACAAAAAAGGTCATCATGAGTTCTCACCAGACAAAACTTAGGATTCCTCCGAAAAAGCTTTTTCAACCAAGGCAAAGACTGATATTCAGCGATCATCTTCCCATAGCGAAACTTTGCCCAACGAATTACTGCATCAGAAAGACCATCATAGTCTTGATCTTCCCCTAAAGGCAAAATCTCATCATGTTTTCTACGTTTCATAATTTATATTTTTTTATTTAACACGAGAAAAACCATATCAAAAACTTTTAAAAAGTCAATTAAAAAAAGACTGAATTCTGACTTCAATCTTTTTTTATCTTTATACTTTGATTTTTTTAAAATTATTCAGCAAGCATTTTCTTTTTCCAGTCTTCCAAAATACGATTAAGATACACGATATTATGCAATCCGATCAAGCTTCCTCATAATGTTTCTTGCTCTCTAAGCAAATGACACAAATACGCCTTACTAAAGTTTTTACAAGTATAGCAATCACAGTTTTCTGTTAGAGGACTATAGTCAGTCCTAAACGCTGAATTAGTGATCTTAATATTTCCCTGATCAGAGAAAGCAATACCATGCCTTCAGAGCCTCGTCGCTGCCACACAATCAAACATATCCACCCCTTGCTCTATCGCAAACCTCAAATCCTCAGGCGTTCATACCCCCATCAAATACCTTGGTTTGTCCTGAGGAAGTAGCGGAGCTGTATGTGCTACAACCTTTTCGATAAGTTCTCTACTCTCTCCTACACTCACCCCACCAATCGCAATTCCATCTCGAGCAAACTGACTCAAATACTCTGCCGACTGTGTCCTAAGGTCCAAATAACTTCCTCCCTGCACAATAGGGAAAAGTACTCCTCTCACTTGATCATACTTTGGCGCTAAATGGTCAAAGGCTCTTTTTGCCCAGCGATGTGTCATTGCAATATGCTTTTCAATAGTCTTTTTATCAGATCCAGCAGGCGAGCACACATCCAACACCATCATAATATCAGATCCTAACTCACATTGGGTATCTACAACATTTTCTGGAGTGAAAATATGTTTACTTCCATCATACGGAGATGAAAATTTAACTCCCTCTTCAGTCAGCTTTATTCCTACTTTATGAGTATGTTTTTTGTCATTAAACTTCTGATTTGCCAAACCAAGAGAAAAAACCTGAAATCATCCACTATCTGTCAATATGAGTCCGTCTTTTCGATTTTCAAAAGTATGCAAACCACCCGCCTCTTTAACAATCTTGCTCCCCGGACGCAAATAAAGATGAAACGTATTTGCTAGAATGAGATTGATCGGCTCGATATTTTCTCCAATATATTTTGGATCTTTGAGAATATCCAAGATCAAACCTTTGATCGTAGCCTTGGTCCCAACTGGCATAAAAATTGGAGTCCTAACCTTAACTCCATTAAGAGTTATTTCTCAGACTCTCGCATTCCCCTTTTGTTTAAGAATTTGAAAATTCAACTTTCCCATACTTCACAATAGAAAATAAAGATTTCAACTTTAGTATGCAAATTTGCCAAACAAAAGCAAAACTTTTTCACAAACAACAATCTTGATACCCATATTAAAAGAAAAAAAATCTGAATCATATCAGAATTCAGACCTTATTCTAGGGAAACAGCATTCTACTCTTCTGCCCTTGCTTTGACTACCTTCTTAATATCCGCCAAACGATAGCCCTTTCTCATCAATTTCTGAATAATCTCAAATCCATCAACACCTTTTTTCTTGTACTGATTAATTTCTTTTTGAATCCTATTTTCGATACCTTCCTGAATATCTTCTGCAAATTGATTAGACAACTCAGCAATAATCTTTGGATCAATTCCTTTTATTGTCAATTTTTGTTGGACAAGAAAAAGTGGTTTTCCTTTTCTCATAACTTCACTATTAAGATAACTTTCTGCAAACATCTTATCATTGAGAAAATTTTCAACTTTAAGCTTTTCTAAAGTCTTCATTACCATTTGAGAATCATAGCCATGCTGATACATCTTGATTCTAAGTTCTTTCTCTGTCTTTGGATACTTACTAAGCACATCCATCGCATATTCATAACAACTCTTCATCATCAAAATAACCTATAAATAAAAATATTATACAAGAATCTCCTCTAGCAAAGTACCAATCTTATCAAAATCCCCATCTCCAAGCAAAACGAGATCAAAAGCATCTTCATAAGCCTTAAGCACCTCAGGATCTTCCAAAGTCAAAATTCAGATTTTGAGGACAGTTTCGTGAGTTCATCCTTGAGCCATCTCAGCATCTCCAAGTCCATCTCCAATAAGAATAACATTGCTTCTCTCCTCTAGCTGAGCACGCAGCTGAGGGAATTTAGAAAAAACTCCTTCACTCTTATTGAGAGCATGAATAATTTCTCATTCAATTCCTTTTGCAAAGCCGTTTTCATCTCGACTAAAACGATTAATAACATAACTGATATTTGAAAAATCACAAGCATTATGCTGCATAAAAAGCGGAATTGCATCACCACATCCACTTGCAGAAAAAATCACCAACGGAATTCAGTTTTCCTCTAATTTTTTGAGGCAATCGACAACACCTCCTCTTAGCTGTAAATGCCCATTTTGTGCAATATCCTTGAGATCATCTAACCTAAGCTTGGAAGCAATCAAAAGTTCATCATGCTTTTTCCACCATTCCTGCATTTGAGACTTCCTATACGAAAAAGACAAACTAGTATCCCATTCTATAGCATGATAATGATCAAAAAGCTGATGAGCTTTAGCAGCATAATCCTGTGTAAGATGATTCCCATCCCTCAAAAGAGAAATAATACTGGGCGTTTTTTTACCATTAAAAGTCCCATAAGTAAGAGTTCTATCAAAATCAGAAATCACATAACAAGCATCCTTTCCTGCGGATTTAATCGCCTGTTTTTTCTCATTAAAGAGTTGTGGGTTTTTAATATGGACCTGCATAGACTACTAGGCTAAAGTAAAGTAAACACGCTCATTTCAAGAAACAAATTCTGAACTAATGATTCCATTTTCCTCTTGTTCTTCGATCATCAGTAATAGTGCCTCTCACTTCAACATTTGATCAAATTCTTTCAAAATTGCTCTCAAATATTCACTTGTAGTAGTATATGTTAGCCTAACCTTTTGCTCTATCGCAAAATCAGCATCCTTTCTCATCTGATTGAGGAAACGAGAAATCTCTCTAGCTACCCCTTCTCTTTCAAGTTCAGGGGTGATTTGCAAGTCCAGCTTTGCAATCATATTTCCCTCAACCGCAGTATCATGAGCATCCAATCCTTCATAAGCAATTTCATAATCGCTCGCATCTAGTATCCAGCTTCCTCACTGAGGAGAGAATACTTCTACTTTTCCTTCTCCAAGTTCTCTGATATTTCCCTGTTTTCCATTGGAGATGATTTGTCCAGTATCTTTTCCAAATTTTGCAGAAAGCTGACTTCCGATAGGCTTAAAAACCTTAGTAATCGGAGTCTCACTCTGAAAACTTCAGATTTCTTTTACATTTACTTCCTCTTTTATAATTTCCCCATATTTCTGCAAAAATTCTTCCTGATTCAACATTTTTCGCATAAAAAAGCTAAAAGTCTGATTTTAGTGTACAAAAATCACCTTCAAATGCAAGACATTCAGAAAAGGGACTTTCTTTCAGCATTCCAAAAGAAAGTCCCAATTGCCCGAGAGATAATCGTCAGAAAAGCAACTCAGCGTTCCAGATTGCAAACAATCTGCTCGATCCCTGTAAGACCATATTGAGGACATTCTGTCTCGCCGTTTTTCAGAGCCTCCTTGATCGCAATAATGATAGGCGCATCAGGTCTACACAGGAATACAGGATTGCCCTTGTGTGTAAGAGAGATAGGATAGCTCGCACACAGGGATATCTGTAGATAGATACACCGCTTTCCTGTACAATAAGCTCGGAATGCAATAACACTAGAAAGTCGCGATAAAAGCTGTAGATCAGAATTCAACTCAGCTCGTTTCTGCTCAAAATATCTATCCATACAAAGTACCTGATCTCCAAGTCCTTGCCTACGATCAGAATCATCTAGAAGTTCTTGCAAATCTCCTGAATTATCCTCCAAGCCCCTATTCAAGACGTCGAGCCTATTCTTAATCATAGGAAAAAGAAAAGAATAAAGGTTAATAGTCATAATCGTTCTTTCTTTTTAGTTAGACATATATCTTCTGACAACCATCAAAAGATGGCAACAATGAATATACCATATTAATGAAAAAAGTCAAGGGATTCTAATCTAAAAATACTTCCTTATAAGGAACAACTCTCATCTTCCCTTTTATATTTCCCTGAGCAGTATTTTGAGATCAAATATCTTCCAAATTTCGAGGTCCAATAGTGGTTCTCTTGAGTTCAATCAAAGCTCCTCCTAGTCCTAGTTGCTGCCCCAGTCGATATCCAATACTTCTGATATAAGTCCCAGAACCCACATCACACCTAAGTTTCAACAACGGAAAAGAATAATCCAAAACCTCAAAACCATACAGCTTCATCTCTTTGTTGATTATTTCAGCAGTTCATTTTCTAGCATCTTTATACATTCTCTTTCCATTTTGCTTTTTTGCAGAGAAAGTAGGTAAAGGAAGCAACACCTCTTTTCCTTCTTGATAACAAATACTCTTCAAAAGCTCTAAAATCTGACTCAATTCTGGAGCCGGGATCAGATTTCATTCTTTTTTCAAAAATTGCTTTCCTCCCTCTGTAATAACTTCAAATCTCTCTTCTTTTTCCCAAAAACTTGCATCTCGCGTATCTGTCAACAGCGAAAAATCGATCACTGTCTCATAACTCTTATCCATACCAATAAGCGCTGTAAGGCTTTTTGTCCCCTTTCCTACTCCAAGAATCATCAGTCCAGAAGCCATTGGATCCAAAGTTCCACTATGTCCTACCTTATCCTGAAAATGAGTTCTTATAATTTTCACTACATCAAAACTAGAAATTCCACTAGGCTTATCACAAGCTACCAACATACCCTTCTCCAAACAAGAATAAAATTCAACCTCCACTATAGCAAAAAGCCCGTTTTTTGCAAGTCAGATCGCTTTTCCATTGATTTTATCAGCAAATTAACTATCTTTGCTAACAATTTACTCTTCAAATCATCATGCCACTTAAGATCAAACTCATTTTTATTTCACTAGTACTCTTTATCTTGGGAACTAGTCTTTTGGCACTACAAGAAAAACGAGATCTAAAGTCTGACTTCAACTTCTTTTGACCACAAAAACCTAGTGAAAACTCCATCTCTCTTATCGTATGAGGAGATATTATGCTCTCTAGAGGAATTTGACGATGGGCAAAGAGAGAGGGATATGATCGCACCTTTGCAAATAGTGGATTCAATCCCCTCACACAATTCCCCAGCTACAATTCTTGACAAGCGCTTATGTTTTTCAATCTAGAAAGCCCTTTTTCTCCCAGCGATAACGATAAAGCACAAGGAGGTTTCCTCTTTCGCGCCAATAGTGGCAACATTCAAATATTAAAAGACATTAGAGCAAACAATACCTTACTTCTTTCTCTCGCCAACAATCACACCAATAACGCATGAGGACAGGGAATCCTTTTTACTAAAGAAACCCTTAAAAATGCCAACATCCCAAACTTTTGAGCAGGAATGGATAAAGATGAAGCGCAAACACTTCTAAAAGTCAAAAAAAACTGACTCAATCTTTGTTTTCAAGCATATTCCTATGATGGTTCATTTTATACGCACAATAAGATTCCTTTTGCTCGAAATCCCCTCAGTCAAGAACAAATACTCTCAGATCTAGAAAAGATGCAAAAGCTCAACTGTGATTTCAAAATTCTCTCTCTCCATCGAGGAGCAGAATACAAAATCAAAGCAAACGCTCGACAAAAACAGCTTGCTCATCAGCTCATAGATCAAGGAGCAGATCTCATTATTTGAAATCATTCTCATATCCCAGGAGAACGAGAAATCTACAAAGATAAAATCATCCTCTACTCTCTTGGAAACTTCCTTTTTGATCAAGATCGAGGCAAAAATGCTTCAGGAAAAACATTCGACTATATCCGAGATTTTGACAAAAAAAGGCTAACCGTTCCAACCTACATTCCACTCCTAGCAGAATTAAAACTCACAAAAACAGCCACTTGAATACACAGCTCTCTGCCAAACTTCAAATCTGCTGAAATCAAAAAATGACAATTCATCCGCCTCAATCCTCAAACCCTCTCAGGAATTTTAGAAAAAATTAGTCCTCAAACTCTAAATTAATAAATTTAAAAAATCAAAAAACTGACTCTGGAGATCAATCTCACTCAAAAGTCAGTTTTTTACTATTTTTATCAAAGGACTCTAGTCTTGAACATCTTGCAATTCATAAAATTCAAGAATATCACCTACCTCAAGCTTCTTTCCAATCTTTACTTTCATACCACAGTCTTCACCAGCTTTTACTTCTTTCACCTCATCTTTATTTCTCTTGAGAGAAAGAATTTCTCAGTTGGTAAGGATATCATCTCCTCTATACACTCTAAATTTGAGTTTGTTTTTCACCTTTCCATCTCTAACCATTCCACCAATAGTCATTTCTCTAGTCTCGGTATGGAAGATTCCCAAAATTTCAAGCTTTCCTACAACAACTTCCTCTTTCTCAACCTCTACCATTCCTAGCAAAAGATTGGTTAAGTAATCAGTCAATTCATAGATAATATCAAACGCCTTCATCTCAATTTTGAGATTTTCAGCCTTCTTTTTGAGTACTGCATTCATTGAGATATTAAATCCAAGCAACAATGCTTTAGAAGCCTGTGCAAGAGAAAGATCACTCTCTCAAAAATATCCTACATCACTATGTACCACCTTAATATTCACATTCTTTGGCAATGGCACTCCATCAACCGCTTGTTTAAGTGCTTCTAGACTTGAAGAACCATCAGCTTTCAAAATTAGTCTTAATTCTGATACCTTTGACTGATCTCCTGCCTTGAGCTGAGCAAGGAACTGTTGCAATGCCCCATCTCCAGTAGACTTTGTTTCTGATTCTTTGATAAAGGCAATTCTCTGATTTGCTTCTTTTTCATTGGAAACCACCTCAACAATTCTTCCTGGTTCTGGAAGCTCAGTAAATCCAAGAATCTGAACTGGTTCTCCACCAGTAATCTTTGAAGTCTGCTTTCCAATCCAGTTTTGCATTCTCCTTACTTTTCCATAGGTATTATACGCCACGATAATATCTCCATTTTTCAAAGTTCCTGTCAAGATAATCAAACTTGCAACTACTCCTTGTTTAGGATCTTTGTAAGCATCAACAACAACACCCACTGCTTGTCTATCTGGATTATACTTAAGCTCGAGCATTTCTGATTGCAAAAGCACATATTCAAGCAAAAGATCAATACCCTGACCTGTTTTGGACGATACTCCTACAAATGGGGTATCTCCTCCCCAATCCTCAGGAGTCAAACCATACTTTGCGACATCAGACTTGATCTGTTCCATATTATTTCCTGGTCTATCAATCTTAGTTACTGCAATAATGATTGGAACTCCTGCTGCTTTAGCATGATTAATTGACTCAATCGTCTGAGGCATCACACTATCATCTGCAGCAATTACAATAATAGCAATATTAGTAAGCTTTGCACCTCTCGCTCTAAGCGAAGTAAACAGCTCATGACCTGGAGTATCAATAAAGGTGATTTTCTTATTATTATATTCAATCATAGAAGCACCGATAGATTGAGTGATACCTCCAGCTTCTCCACCAGCAACACTTGTCTTTCTAAGGTAATCAAGCAAAGAAGTCTTTCCATGATCTACATGTCCCATTACGGTTACGATCGGAGCCCTTTCAATCTGAACTTCTGCTTCCTTATCAATATCCAAAATCTTTTGCAAGTCTCCTTCCATAAAGCTTTGCACATCAAGAGTAGCTTCCTTCTTCTTAAGACTTACTCCTAGATCTTCTGCAATCAAAGACGCAGTATCAAAATCAAGGTTTGCATTAAGTCCAGACATAATTCCATTGAGCATCAACTTTTTCATAACCTCTGGCAATGGTACTCCAATCTTTTCTGAAAATTCCTTTACGGTAATAGCATCATCAATAACTACTTCTGATTTTTTTACCAAGTTTGCTGAAGTAGTCGCCTCTTTATGTTGCTTTGCTGCTGGAGTTGGCTTTGGTTCTGGCTTTTTTGGCTCTACGTGCTTTGGAGTATCTGCCTTTCTAGAGTCAGATTTTTTCTCTACTTTCTGATTTTGATCAAGGTGTTTTTGAATATCTTGCAATTTTACTACTGAAGATTCTGGCTTTTCTTGAAACTTTGAAAAATCGGTCGCTGGAGCAATAACCTTTTCTTTTGACTTATAAGTAGACTGACCAATAGAGATATTTCCCCCTTGCTTCTTCACCGGAACTGGACGTTCAGGAGCCGAAGAAACCTTGCGAGCCTCATATCTCTCAGTATTGAGATTCTCTATGCTAATACGTTCTTCCTTTACCGGCTTTTCTTCTTTTGGAGCATTTATCATAATTCCATGAGCTGCAAGATCATTGTCATTAGAAATTTTCTTTTCTTCTTTTGCTGGCTTTGCTGGAGCATCTGCCTGATGAGAAAATCCAAGTCCAGACAAAAAACCTCCACCAAATCAGATTTCATCAGTTTTTAAAACTTTTGCTTCTGCTGAAGATTTAGCTCACTTCCCCAAATGAGATTTAAGCTTTTCAAGATTTGCATCTGATAAAGTTTGAGTTTTTGCGGTCAATTTTTTCCCAACTACCGCTTCATAAGCCTTGGCAAACTCTTCCTGCCCAAGACCCAAATCCTGCATAACATCTACAATACGAGGCATACTCCTTTTGATTTAATAATAAAAAAGCCAAAAAACTGACTCTAGTGTACGAAAATCAGCCTCATTTTCAAGAAAAAGAAAAGAAAATCTCCTTATTTAACTTTCAATTGAAACAACACACCAAATAGCTATAAGTAAAATAATTTTACTATTTTACCCCAAAAATGCCCTATCTGATCCCGACCAATACTTGTTTTGGACTCGCAGCTTCTATTGCTGACCCTCAAGGCTACAACGCTATTTTTGAACTAAAAAACCGCCCTCACTCCAAGCCTTTAGCTATCTTGGTAGAAAGTTTTGACTGGCTTGCTTCTCATACGAATCTTACTAGTGAGCAAATTCATTTTCTCGAGCACTATCCTCGTCCTTTCAGTGTTTTAACTGCATCAGATTTTTTGGAAAATTTCTTTGCTGAACAAAGTTGGTTTGACCATCAATATTATATTCAATACTCTCTGAGAGTTGCCCACACTCCAGAGCAATACAATCTTATCCAGGAAGTTGGCCCTCTCTTTCTTACCAGTGCAAATCTCAGCTGACAAGAGGAAATTTACACACAAGCTGAACTCAACAAAACCTTTGCAGAAGCACTAGATTCAGGAGAGGTAGAAAAAATCTGACCTTTTATTGATCTTTCTCCAACTCCACCTAGTGAAATTTTTTCCTTCAAAGGAAACACACTTGAACAAGTCTTTTTAAGATCCTAACTCTCAACCATGACGCACAAGGCACTTTTTGCGATCTCAACATTAGGACTAGGACATGCTACTAGAACACTACCGATTATTCAACACTACCTCTCACTCAATTATCACATTGATATCGTTTGCTATGGAAACGCTCTAAACTACCTTAGAACCGAACTCCACGGAGAAAAGGTCAGGTTTTTTGAACTTTTAGACTACCCACCTATCGAAAGATGAAGTGGACGAAGCTTTTATCCGATGCTGATATCTGACATTCTGACAACCATGCGAAGAATCCATCGCGAACAAGCATTTCTTACCAAACTTGAAAAAGAAAACAACTATCATTTTATCTTTTCTGATGGAAAATACGGCTTCTATTCAGACAAAACACCATGTTATCTCCTCACTCACCAACTGAGTTTTGAGATTCCCAAAATTTTTAAGCCCTCTCAAATCATCGTTGACTATCGAAATAGACAATCTTTCTCACATTTTACACATATTTTTATCCCAGATTATAAAGATCCAGAGTATAATCTCTGTGGAAAACTTGCTCACCCTCGCTGGCTAAGTAAATTGCCCCACTCCTTCATAGGAATTTTATCAAGCTTTGGAACCCCTAAAGCACAAAAGCAAATTCAAAACTCTGAATCTGAAACAATCGATTATCTTTTTACAATAAGTGGATATTTAGCAGAACATAGAGAATCTTTTATCCAAACACTTATCAATCAATCCAAGCTTCTCAAAGGGAAAAAGGTCTTCATTCTCTGAGATACAAAGCAAAAAGATTACTATCACTACGACTCAGAGCATAATATTGAAATCTTCGGCTACCTTGCTGGAATCGAAAAAATAAAAAAATTTGCTGCTGCAAAAGTAATCATCTCTAGAGCAGGATATACAACCATTATGGATTTAATCGAGCTAGGGAAACCTGCAATCCTCTACCCAACACCAAATCAGACCGAGCAACTCTATCTATCCGACTATCTCGGAGAAAAAAAACTTTTTATAAAAGCACAAGAATCTGATCACCTTATCGACCTCATCAAAAACCTCAACTCTCTTCATACTTTCCCCAAAAACACAAAAACAGCTCAAGCTATCAAGCTCATTTATAATACACTGCCACACTAAATGATTGATTTCGCACTAACTTTCGCCCATCAATACCCGGTTATCTTTTATAGCATCATTATTATAGCCCTCCTACTAGAAGGACCTATTGTAATCTTTACTCTAACTTCACTTTCCTGAGTACTCAATCTTCCACTCTGGGTGATTTTTATACTTGCAATTATTTGAGATGCCTGAGGAGACATTCTTCATTTCTTAGTCGGAAAATACAGTAAAAAACTGATCTCAAAAATTCCATTCATCTCAAAAATCAAAATCAAAAATCAGAGTTTTCTTAACTTTTATCAAAAAATCAAAGAATATCCTCTCTTAGAAAAACTCATCATTATCAAATATACTCCACCACTTACCACACCAGGACTACTATATCTATGATCCAGTGAGCTTGATTTTTATCATTTTTTAAAAAGCACGCTCCCTCTCTGCCTAATCTCATCAGCTCTCGTTTTTTCTATAGGAGTATGCTTTTCGGGACGAGCAAACTTAACAAATCACATCAGTCTCATCTTAATTGGCTTAGGCGTTTGTCTCTTTATCCTAACAAAAGGAATGAGACGAGTATGAAAAAAACTTGTCCAAACAATTGAAAAAAAACATAAATAATTTTTTAATTTCACGCCTCATTAAATGAAAGTTTCTTGCATCATACCGGCCTACAACGAAGAAAAATCGATTGTCACGACACTAAACACAATCACCCCTCTTTTGAATTGAGATCTTTTCGAAATTATTATTATAAACGACTGTTCCAATGATCAAACACAAGATATCCTAAACTCATATCCAGTGCAAAAAAACCTTCATCTCGTACATAACACAAATAACCTAGGGAAAAGCGCAACAGTATCCCGTGGAATCGAGCTTGCAAAAGGTGATTATATCTTACTTTTGGACGCAGACTTGCTACACCTCACAAAACAAAACATCATCGATCTCATTGCCCCAATAAAGAGCTGAAAAAGCAGATCTTCGATTGCATTCATCAAAAATTCACGACCGCTCCCACCTTTCAAAAAAATCGACTACTGCAACGGACAAAGAGTTATTCCTGCAACCCTTCTTAAACAAAACATTTGAAAAATATCCAATCTTCTTTGATATGGACTCGAAATCTTTCTCAATCAGCTGCTAATCCAAAACAAAATCTCACTTGCTAGCGTACACCGAGACAATGTCGAAAACGACTTTCATCAGAACAAAGACGGCCTAATAAAAGGGCGAATCAAAAATCTAAAAATTTGGCGACATATTTTATATTCAGCATGAGGACTATTCGCCTTATACAAAATGAATCGAAAACTCCAAACATTATTAAAAGAATAAAAAGTCAGATTTTTTACGAAGTAAATAACGCAAAGCGATATTTTTTACGAAGTAAATAACGCAAAGCGATATTTTTTGACTTTTTTTTAATTAGGAGTATGATTAAGATAAATCTTTTATTACTATACAGAAAACAATGTCTGAAAAGTTAACTCTCGAAAATTGAGGAGAAATGAGAGAAGATATCAAATCATCAATAACAAAAGAACTCAATGACCTCAAGCTAGAAATAACAAGTGATAATGATAAAATTTTATCAAACTTTAAAGACAAAGAGCGAAAAAAGGAAAACGTTAGCAATCTCTGGATCGCCGCAACACAACTTAAGTTGAAAGAATTAGGATACGAGGTAGGAAAAGTTGATGGTATATATGGAAAAAATACCGCAGCCGCAACAAAAGCCTTTCAAAAAAATAATGGACTAACCGAAGATGGCTATGCAGGAAAAGATACAATAAATAAAATGTTAACAGAAGATGTTAAAAAAGCTAACACCACAGAAACTCCCATAACAGAGACCGATAAAGAACAAAAAGAAAATAAAAAACAAGAGAACCATAAAGAAACTCAAAAAGTTTGATGAGTAGAGCATATAGTAATTAGACCAAAAACTATCGAGGAAATTCCAACACCAGATAAACGGGATAAAACAAAGAAAAAAGTTTATATCTTTTGATGATATGGGTTTTTTGACAACTGAAGAGCAATGAATCTAAATGATAAAAGTATGCATAACACCGCAGATATAATTCAAAAATTACAAAAAAAACTAATTAGTAAAGAATTCGACAAAAAATATCATTCAACAATCCAAAATAATGCAAAAAAGATTTTTCAGCAGATAGGTTTTAGGTATCCTCCGACATGGAACAACCTTACCGCAAAACTTAGCCATGAAAAGAGTACTATAGAAATAGATATCTCTAAATACTGCGATGATAGATGAAATCTAATCGAATTGGATGAATTAAAAAATGAAATAGCAGCTCAAAAAGCAAAAATCGAAAAAGATAACAAAAATAAAGCCGAACTCTCAAAAGCTGAAGATTTCTTCAAAGGAAAAACATATAAAGCAGATAGACTTTTCAAAGACAACCCAAATATTCCATGAAGTAATGTAGCTAAAAAGGACGACATTCAATATTCCTCATTTTTTAAGAAATTTACTAATGAAACAATCTCATTTGATAGAAATTCAAAAATCAAAGGAGAGAATCTTATCCTTGAATTAGATCAATGGTGATCTAACGAGTATAAAAACATTACAATCCCGTTAAAAGACCTAGGAATAATCTCTGGAAACTTCATCTTTGGAAAATCAATTAGCTATAGACAACTAGAAGACAATCTTAGAAAAGCTCTTGCAAAAAAAATCGATGAAATTGTTGGATAATCTTTTTAAAAATCAAAAAGGAGATAGTGTCTCCTTTTTTTTACTTCTTGATCATCTTCCACTCCCCAGGCTTTAATCCATCTAAATTCCACTCTCCAATTCTAAGCCTCTTGAGATAAACAACCTTATTACCTACCGACTCCAGCATTCTTTTAACTTGATGATACTTTCACTCTGTTATCGTCAAGAGGATTTTTTTATCTTTGATTTTTTGAACTTTCGCAGGCTTAGTAAGATATCCATCATCCAGAACAACTCAACTTTCAAGATTATTACAATCCTCATCAGAGATCACAGAGTCTAGCCAGACTTCATACTCTTTTTCTTTTTCTCGTTTTGGACTGATGGTCTGGTGAATAAATTGTCCATCATTGGAAAGGAGCAAAAGCCCCTCAGTATCGGTATCGAGCCTCCCAGCTACATGCAATAAATTTACATAAGGGCAGTCAAGCATTTGCTTTTTGTAGCTCAGATATCAAAATTCATCCTCATCAGAAGAAAT
>QWCZ01000137.1_pt1 | contig 87824 bp, 70 predicted proteins | sample 1972651 | NCBI WGS metagenome assembly QWCZ01 (sample SAMN09866695, study PRJNA288562) | Human oral metagenome isolate pre1_saliva, whole genome shotgun sequencing... | isolation source: mouth | host: Homo sapiens | place: USA: California
TATTATGGATATCAACACACTGAAAGAAGCTGACTTCTGCAATAGTAAGAGTATCCGTGAGCGTGTTTATGTAACGACAGTGCATAAGGCAAAGGGACTAGAGTTTGATAATGTTATTGTATTTGATGCTGCCGACGGACGTTATCCCAACGCCTTCAACAAGAGTAAAAAGCAAGACGAAGAAGATGCTCGCAAATTCTATGTAGCTATGTCGCGTGCCAAGCGCCGTCTCTACATTGCCTATTCTCTACAAATGATTGACCGCTATGGTCGCGTGCATAATCGTGAATTGACACCATTTATGGATGCAATACAGAAGAGGTTTAATTAGTCACATATTGCTAGAGGTGCCCGCAGGCTCATACACTTTTCCATTCTTATCAACCCTTATACATATTGGGCATAATCGCTGACAGCCACCACTACGGCTGATATAATAAGTAGTATTGGGGCGCAAAGGAAGTCGTTGCATTCTGAGAGTATCATCATCTCGGACTATCCTACAACTAGATGGAAGATGGTTTATATAAAGTATAGAAGCTTCACCACGAGCCCAGCCCACATAAGATTGTTTATCAATAACAATGAAATTATCCTCTACGCTATCACCTTCTACATACAGCCCTAACCCACATACACCACCATTATCTACTATGAAAGCTTGCTTATCAACATCCAAATGAAAGTTACTTCCTTCGTTACAGGCTCGCAAGAACAGCAATACAATATGAATGATCATCGTCACAGCGAGGATCGCTATAAGTTTCCTGATGTTATGTATATAAAAGGTGGTACGCATAAGCAAAGTACATTATCGGTTGCAAACATACTAAAATCATTGTAAACTTGCAACCTTATAATAAGTTATTGTACTATCTATCACTATTAAAAAATGTCTTTTCTATCGCGCCTTTAGATATGTTTTAATTAAAAAGCATTACCTTTGCCGCCAATAACAATTATATTATTAGGATAATGAAGTCAAAGAGATTAATCACAATGGGCTTGGCAATGCTAACGGTAATGTCAGTCTTTGCTACCAACAACGCAGGCGCACAAGACGCAGTATCAAGCCTTTTAGGAGGAACTATCTCCCTCATTACTTTCATCATATTTGCAGTACTTTATTTTATATGGTACTTCTTCGTTGCAATCATGGCACGCAAGAGAAACAGAAGCGTAGCACTATGGATTTTCTTCAGCATACTAGGTACACCATTGTTGATGATGCTAATCCTCCTCTGCATTGGTAAAGACGAATCCGCTTACGACAGATATAACAATTAATAACGCACAGAGATAACAAACAATAGGTATATTACATTTATAGACTTACGATTATGACAAAAGAAAAGTTCTTCACCTCAATGGGATGGGTTGGTATGATAACATCAGTATTAATGTATATCTTCTATTTCCCACAAATAGAGAATAACCTCGCAGGACACAAGGGCACCTTCATTCAGCCATTCATGGCAGGTATCAACTGCACCTTGTGGGTTGCATACGGACTATTCAAGGAGAAACGCGATTGGCCATTGGCTATTGCCAACACACCTGGTATTATCTTTGGTTTCGTAGCAGCATTCACAGCACTATAAAACAGGGTAAAAGCTAAACATATTACCCTCTCCAATCACATGATTAGAGAGGGTAATTGCGTTTATACACGTTAGGAATGACTATGAGAAACGATGATAAATGCCAAAGAATAATACAAGTAGAACCATGAAATACCATATTCTCTCCGTACCTTTGCACCATGATTAAGATTACAGAAGCACGAAAAGAACAGGCGGCAGTGATAGCACGAATGATTATGGAGGCTATGAACCACGAGTGCTGCCAGTGGTTTGCAGGACCAGAACATACGTTAGATGAGTTCCATCAGTTGATGACTCTATTAGTTGAACGAGAGGATTCGCAATATTCCTATCGTAACACACTGGTTGCTATGACGGAGAACAACGAAATAGCTTCTCCGTGCTACTATCGAGAAGGGACAACGCATGAACCTACCGACAGGACTATTAGTAGACACAGGGAATCCACAAGCCGAGCGTCTCTACAAAAGCATAGGCTTCACTTTTGTAGGTGAGAACACATGGGGCGGACACCCAATGCGACATCTACAGATACATAACTCATAAAACTTTCTCTCATTACCACTGGTTGGTAAGATAATGAACAGGATTGGACACGTTTGTCCATAAAAAAAATATAATTTCTGGCTAAGTACCTAATTTACAAGGTTCTGTGATTAAATGCAGATCGTATGGGTAACGATTTAGAAATGAGCGAAGTGCACTGATACACAATATTCTGAATAGCCAAAGAACGCTTACTATTTCACTTGCAAAGATAACCCTTTACGAGCAGAAGTGATCGGTTTTTCCTGTTTTTCTTCTTTTCAGTGAAAGAAATTATTGTTTTTTTTTGACTCTATGATACGTTTTGATGAAATAAAACCCCGTCGTTTCTTCTTTGTAGAAAACTGCGTGCATAGGACCTTCTGTTAGTTCTTGAGTAGCTTCCCAATTACATTTTTCTCCATTTTTTAATCTGAATGCCATGGCAATTAAATATACAAGGTGTTCTAGGTCGAATAAATCATGAACGTCTTTGCCTACAGCAAGATTTCTACCCTCATATGAGAAATGTTTGAGTACGTGCATTAGACCGCCTGTAAAGTCATATACATCTTGCTTACCATTGCATTCGTCTACTTTACGAAAGGTGTCAAGTCTTAAGATATCACCAAACCCTTCTTTGTTTGCATATACTACATAACAACAGGCATTTTCAGCAAGGAACTTAATAAATCTATCTTTACTGTCAAATCTCTTGAATACACTCCCCTCATATAGTGCATCTACGACATCCATAGCATTACCAGTACCAAATTTTTCAGGGAAAGCCTCAAGAGCTTCTATAATACCTTCTTGTAATAATCTATGGCATGACACATTAAAAACTATATAGAAATTATGGTCACCCTCGACATAGTAATGATATATTTCATTTATAGGGAAACCTGTCTGAAATGAATTAAGTTCTTCGATCCCTTGCTCTTTCCTTACTTCATTCTCATGGAGCCAAAGTTCAAGTAACTTTGGCTCCATATATGCCTTTAGAGCATCATACTCCTTAAATGATATCAATTTCATAATGCAGATATTTTGTATTACAAATTATTCGCCAATAGTCGTTTAAGTGAGTCCCACGGATGCTGTAGAACATATTTAATTGTCACCCACCAATCGCGATTCATATCTTCGAATGTCATATCCATGCCATATTCCTCTTTTATTACTTTCTCAGAGGAACTAAAATCTAATCCTTTCAGTCGTTGTGGGATTATCGTATCTGCAATAGTTGGGATATATGGCATAGATATTTCTTTCCCAAACAGGAATTTATCAGCAGGACAGAATGGAATCTGAAACTGAAATGCAAAGTTGCCATATGCAAGCAGGAACATATATAGAGGAACATTTTCCTCCAGCCTCTCATCTTTTCTTTTGAAAAGCATTGTGACAGGAGTTGGGAATGGTGAAATTCCTCCATATTGCCTATACCCAACAAGGAGCTGCCCTTTTATGTTTTTTCTATCCATCAAAAAATCCATGGCATTCGTTACTTCTAGTAGTTCGCTATCTGGCATGACCGTTAGAGCCATCTTAAGAAGGCATTTATATACATTCACTGGAGTATATGTTCTTTTACCCTTAAAATGAATAACCTTATTCTTTTTGTCCAGATGAGCGATAGCAGTTTCATCTTCTTTTTGCAATACGGAAATAAAATCCTTAATATCTATACGTGTAAAGTCGTCTTTCCGGGATTTGTATGATGGAATACCCCTCTTGCCCTTTACTTGTGACAAACAATGTAAGAGTTTCATGTAGTTTGAAAATTCGCTCTCATACTTTGAAAATCTATTTCCATTACAATCATCACATTCATAATATGAAAACAGACGATCATTTCCTATCAAATTGGATAAAGCATGCGCTTCTTTTTTGAAAGTAACCTCTCCCTTCTTACAGCCACAAAATCTGCAAACCTGATTGTTTTTATCTCCAAGAAATACATTCTTCGCTTGATTGGTACCGTATGAGACTATTGTTTCATAGTTTCCATAATATTTGTCACACGCATTTTTGAATGCTTGAGAGTATTTAATTTGTTCCATAATCATTTATACTTTTGATTTTAGAAAAATCTAAGTGCACTGATATACAATATTTTGAATAGCCAAAGAACGCTCACTATTTCGCTTACAAAGATAACCCTTTGCGAGCAGAAGTGAGCGTTTTTTCGTGTTTTTCTTCTTGTCAGTGAAAGAAAAAGGCGATTACAGTCGTTGTGAACGGTTACGATGAATGAATTGTTGCCATTTCTGCTCGCACCAATCGGAAACGAACAGTCCGTTGATAGTAAGAATTGGCTGACGCTTCTCGTTAGTCGTGATACGGAGTTCTGCATTCTCCTCCGTGAAGTTGCGTTTGTACATTCCTGAATATGCCGTAGCCGTACCACGTACTGTCACCTGCTTTTGGTGCATCTTCACTACTGTATCATCATCAAACCCCATCTTGCGGAGCATCAAACGAATATTAAGCAAGAGATAGAAGCTATGAAAGAATCGCTTGATAAAACCTCGCTCTTCCTCATACACCTTGATTTCCTTTTGCTGTTCAGCTATGATCTTGTCTTTGGCTTTGACGGTATCTTGCAGGAGTATAACCTCCTTACGGATTTCGGCATTCTCCTTTTCAGAAAGAAACCTCTGTTGCTCCATCTCCCTTTCCAACTCTCCGACGCGTTTTTCTGCCTTGTCAAGTTCCGTATTCCCAAAAAGCGAGTAGAGTGTCCCCTTTACACGAAGTTTCCCTGCCTGCTTCTCCAACTCCTTGATTTTCTTGATTAACTCTTCCTCCTCAAGTTGTTTCTGTTTCGTCTCTTTGAGCAGTTCCTTGTAATACTCCATATTGGTGCGGTGCTTTGCTTCCGAACCGTACACCCCTCTTTCCAGCCCGAAAGCTTTCATCTGTTCTGCGTATGTGGTTTGGTACTCCTCTAATTTCTTAGGAGTAAGCACATCATCTGCACAAAGTCGTACCTTGCCTTTCTTTGTCTTGTACTTTCGCTTGCCATTCTCAGCGTCTGTCTTGGCTTTCCGTCTTTCCCCTTGTACGATGGGGACTACCGTTGCGTGAATATGCGGAGTTTCCTCGTCTGCGTGTAGTGTGGCTGCCACTACATTTTCCTTTCCAAAGGTGGTGTAAAGCCACTGCATCGTGCTGTCGCACCATTCTCCTAAGCGACCATCGCTTTCAAGTTTGAGCATATCCTCGTGCGACCCTGAGAGGATAAAGCGAAGTGCCTTGACTTGGTTGTCTGCCACCTTACGGTAGATGTTTGCTGTGGCGATGCGGTGTTCTATGGCTTCCGTGCGGTTGGTGACATTTGCTGGAAATTGCACCAATTCACGGTTGAGGTGTGTGCGAGTTGCATCGACATTACTTGGCACGAATGTACGCTCGATGTGTGCGGTCATTGCCGAGTCGTTGCCACGAGCTTTGTCTATATGTAATACTGCGTAGCCCATAAGTTGAATATCGTTTTAAGGGGTATCCAAAGGGACGGAGTCCCTTGGCTCAGAAGGGCTTTTTTAGCGGTAACAGAGTGGAGCGTGAAGAAAATGCCCTAATGAGCTATGGCATTTCTTCTAAATGCCGCTCCGCCCAATCCGAAACTCCCCTTTGAGGTGTTTGCATTCTCTGAATGCACAGAAGCTTTGTTGCTAAGTTTCTTTTTAGGAAACTTGCAGTTGGGAAAACTGCCATTGCTCTTGAAACAAAGCTATCTGTCTGCCTCTTGTTCTCTTTTAGTCCCTAAGGATACTCGGTTAATACTTGGTTTTAATTGCGTTCTATTGCCTTATCTGCGAAATCCACGTTTGACGACCGATTGCGGTTTATTCTGTTTCTGTTCTATCACTTTCTGGCGAGAAATGTGGTACTCGTTCAGGTCTTTATATCCATCGTAATGTCGGCTCATATCCTCTACGTTCATTCCTGCCGATAGAAGAGCTTGCAAGGCTTTCCGTCCTGCTTCATCGTTGTCAAGAAACGCATGGACACAGACAATACGCTGCTCACGGAGATATGCAACAGCTCTGTGGATATTGCTTACGGAGTTCAGCACGATGGAGGGCGAGGTGGTGTCTTTTCCTTTCATCGTGAGAAAGGACAGGAAATCGACAAAGCCCTCAAAAATGTTGTGTGTGATGTCTTTTGTCCCATCTACACTACCGATAACGGAAATATCTTTCGGAGCGATTGTCCCTTTGAAATGACCGTTGTCCCTGAGTTCATATCCTCCTGTCCGATTTGGAAATCCTATGGCGGTGTAAATTCTTCCGTCCATCTCATAGCACACGGAACGCAGATAGGGCTTGGCAAGCGAAAAGTCTATCTTGCGCTCCTCCTGCAAATAGTGTTGCAGGTATGGGGGCAGTTCCTCACTGATGCCTAGAATGCGCCTTGTGCTTGGGGATTGTTTTGATATTTCTTCCTTTGAAGGAGTTGCACGATGAAAGGAAAGAGCGTTCTCTGACAAATGGTTCATTGCTTCGTGAGCATTGCACCTTTGCAACAACATCACAAGGTCTATGATGCTGCCACCTTTGCCCAAGCCGAAATCATACCAGAGATTCCGTGCAAAGTCCACTTTCAAGCTGGCGTTATAGTCTTCCCGATAGGGTGCATTGTAAAGGGCATAACTTCCGTATTGCTTGACGGGCTGTATGCCCCGAGCATGAAGGTAATCCGCTATGGATATTCCCTTAATACTTTGTAAGTCGTAATATTCGTTCTTCATTGCTGTTATTGTTGGGTTTGGGTTATTCATATTCATTGTTCGTTATTTCATTGTTTGTTCTGTTTTCTCTTTTTAGAGTTTTCCTCTTTTTATCTTACTACCCTTCGACACTCGGATAAGTGATTGACAGTGAAAGAGAGAAGTGTAACACTTCCCTCCATTTTATCTTTCTACTTATTCCTTCTACACCGTATAGCCATTCTTTCAGCTGTAGAAGCGTAGCAAGATAGTAGTAAGCTGTGTCGCAAGATGGACACCTCCTGCAATCCTTTCTCTTTCACTGTATTATCCTTAGTTGTAGTAATGTAGTAAGGAGAATAGAAAAGAAAAAGGAGTATAGTGAAGGGAGATAGTAAGAGAGTGCTATGGCGGTTGCTCGGGATGAATCTTGCGAACGGCATACACATATACAGGATTGCCGTTTACCCTGCGACACTCTCTCGTATAGCCTGCCTTTCGCAGGGCTTCACCCATCCGTTTGGGAGAGAGCTGCTGTCGGGTGTAGATGGAGAGGTAGCCAACTATCTCCGAATTGGTCATATAAAAACGCTTGGTGGCTTTCTCTGCTTCCGTTGGAAAGGTGAAATAGCGGAGCAATAGTTCCATTTCAGCCGTATAGACTTGAAAGGCTTCGCTATTATGGTGCAGTTCGATTATCTCCTCATCATTGAACCAATAGCGAAATCCGCTTTTTAGTAGAGCTTTGGCTTCACTATACACGGCATCTATCGGGATTGCCTTGGCTCGGTCTATATCTATCGCCAATACTTCAAAAGGCAAGAAACGTCGGTTTCCTGTCGGGTCGGTGAGAAAGTCGTTTCCATTGACCGATGCCACGAAACTTGCCAAGTGCGGTCGTTCCACGATATGCTTCTCGTAAGGCATACGGTACTTCACCTGCGGGCAGGTTATCAGGTTCTTCAGCTCGTTCTCGTCTCGCTTGTTGAGGGCTTTGAGTTGGTCGTCGATGTTGATGATGAGATTTTGACCGATAAGACTCAATACATCTTTCTCCTGTGGGTATATCTTTCCTGTATAGCGGTAGTCGGATAGAGCTGGTGGACAGAGAAGGTCAAGGAATGTGGTCTTGAATTTTCCCTGTTCACCCGTCAATACAAGGCAAGTATGGTTACAACACTGCTTGTCATCCATCGCATTGGCGACTACTGCCACCAACCATTTGGTAAGGTATTCCCTCCATTTCTCGGGATTGGCTACGCTCACACAGTCGGCAAGGGCGGTTACTGCTCCTTGTTTCACTGCTGGCAAACTATGAAAATAGGCTTGTACAGGATTGACCTGTGGGGAGAAGTCGCTCTCTATGATGCTGTATAGGTTTTCGGACGAGGTCTGTACATCTGCTTCCTTATTCAAGGCTCGTTTGAGCGTATTGATGCAGTAGCGGTCTATTGCCACATAGTTCCCCGTTCCTCTTTGGCAATACTCGGCTCGATTTAAGACGGTATTGTAACGGAACTCATATCGCTCCGAAAGAAACTCCTCTATTTGGATGTTCTTTGAGGTGTGGTCGCAGTTTTCTCTTTTCATTGTGCGGATTGCTTTCTATTACTTGGTTTTGATATTTGGCAAGTTCTCGATTACCAAAGCCAAGTTAGGCAGCCTTTTTCGCAGAGCCAAAGGTGGCGGTGTTCTTGCATCAAAGTACATCACTTTTCTTTGCTACGACACAACGAGAAAGCCCCTTTTCACCCAACAATGGAGGAAAAGGGGCAAAATAAGTGTGCGGATAGTACGGTGAGAAAGTGTGAGGTCTGCAACGGTTCGCAGAGTTTTGTACTTTTCGTAAGGAACAAATGACTTTTAGAGCGATGCAGGAGGATTTGAAAAGGGAAAAACAGGGGAGATATGATGCGTGGACTTCCTGCCGTTTCCCTCTTCTTCCCTGCTTATCCCGACCTCTTCGGAAATCGAAATCCACTGCTTACTTTTGCGTCAGAAATCAATAATCACGCAAATAAAACAACAACGAAAATGAGATTTACAGCCATTGACACCTCCGCTTGGGAGGAACTGAAAAAGAGCATCGTGGAACTTACCGACTGCTTCAACGAGCACTTCGCTCCACCTGCCGAGCTGCCCGACCTATTGCACAATGGGGACGTGTGCCGAATACTGAACATCAGCAAGCGGACACTGCAACATTACCGAGATACATCGGTGTTGCCCTTTATTCAAATCGGGCATAAATGCTACTATAAACGTGAGGATGTGGAAGCACTACTCGCTAAGTCTGACCCTCAGAAATAGAACGAACTATGGAATACGAAACCATCAGCAGAGAAACACCCGAGATGAAGCAACTCATCTTGGGTATCAGAAACCTCACAAAGCGTGTGCGAGCAACAGCACAGACACACCGCCCACTATTTGAGGGCGAACTCTACCTCACAGGGCGAGAAGTCTGCGAAAGACTCTTTCTTTCTCCACGCACCTTGCAGGACTATCGGGACAAAGGCATTTTCCCCTACACCCAAATTGCTGGCAAGATCCTCTATAGACTCTCCGATCTCAATAAGATACTACAAGAGAATTATGTCAAGCGAAGTTCGCTATAACATGTGCTATCATAATCTTCGCTTTATCAAGCAAAGCCTTGACTTCTTTACACAACTCAAAGCTCTTAGACATCTGTTCTGAGAGTTTTTGTTGTATATCAGGAGCAAGTATTGGGAAACTACTTTATACAACAATGATAGGTATTTTTCTCATTTTGATATGATTAGTACCACCATACCCCCACCTCAAAGTAATAATATCGTATTCATTGTGTTAAAGCTGCCTTTTTCTTCGTTTTGTTCAGTATAAGTTCATATATTTGCACAGATAAATTGACAAACGCACAATCTTATGGCACAGAACATCGAGCATAGCAATCTTATCAAAGACAAGCTAAAAGAAAAAGGTCGCACTCAAACGTGGCTCGCCAAGCAACTTGGTATGAGTTTCAGCATGACTAATGCCTATGTTTGCAACCGCAAACAACCTAATCTCGCCACCATCTTCAAAGTGGCAGACTTGCTCGAGGTATCACCAAAAGATTTAATAGTATAAATTATGACAGATACAATTATTCAAATAATCCCAGAAGGGAAAGTAAGAGATTATATTGATGGCACAATAAGAAAAGAGACTCCCGAAGAATATGTACGTCAAACTGTAGAGAAGCGTTTGGTTATTGAGCATAAATATTCAAAGGAGCAAATTGCCGTAGAGTTTCCTATTAAAATGGGAAATGGGAAGAAACGTGCAGATATTGTGGTATTTCCAGAAAATGCAACTAAGGAGGAACGAAAAGATCAACAACATATAGGACTCATTATTGAGTGTAAAAAAGAATCTGTCAGACCTACTGATAAGGGAGAAGGGGTAGCTCAATTAAAAACCTATATGGCTTCTTGTGCCAATTGCCTATGGGGGATGTGGACAAATGGCAAACATAAAACGTATATAAGAAGATTATCGCTCCTGATGGTATAATCCATTATGAGGAATGTAATGACATACCTTCGGCAGATGGTAGTAATAATGAAAATGAGAGACCACAACGCAAGAAACTCTCTAAAGCTACGGATGACAACTTACTTTTCACGTTCCGTACTTGTCACGATATTATTTCTGTTAACGAAGGACATTCTAAGCAAGCAGCATTCTTTGAGTTCCTCAAGATCATCTTCTGTAAGATTACTGATGAACGAAATGTAACCAAACCTATCGAATTTTATACGACATCAAGCGAACGAAACTATCCAGATGGACAAGCCTCTGTGTATAAACGTATAGCACAAATATTTGAGGAAGTAAAGAAGCGTAATGGTAAGATATTTGAGGCAAATGATCTTATAAAACTTGAGCCACGCACAGTTACTCAAATAGTGGGTGAACTCCAAAAATATTCACTACTTGATACTCGTATCGATTTTAAAGGTAAGGCTTACGAAGAAATTGTGGGTTCAAATCTACGTGGTGATCGTGGTGAATTCTTTACTCCACGTAATGTAATGCAAATGGCAGTATCTATGATCAATCCCAAAGAGGGAGAGAAAGTCTTGGATAGTAGCTGTGGCACAGGTGGCTTTGTAGTTACGGCTATGAATGCAGTAATCGCAACCATTAAGGCTAAGATGCAAAAGGAATATGGAGAAAATATGGAAGATTGGACTCCTGCCATCCGCAATGCTTTTAATGAGGAAATATCTCGTATAGCAGCTGAAAACTTCTTTGGCTTTGACATCAACCCCGACCTTGTCAAAGCTACAAAGATGAATATGGTAATGAACAATGATGGTAGTGGGAACATCATACAGCTCAACACTTTACTACCTCCGCAATTATGGGAGCAAGGGAAAAAGTCAATGCTGGAACAAAAAATGGATTTGCCTCAAGGATCCATTCTCAATCATAAGACAATAGGGCTGTTTGATGTGATTGTAACCAACCCTCCTTTTGGCTCAAAAATTCCTATTAATGATCAGTCTATACTTGAGCAATTTGAACTTGCACATACTTGGACAAAGGTGTTGGGAAAATGGGAAATGAATGAAACCAACTTACGAGGAAGTGTACCTCCTGAGCAAATATTCATTGAACGTATCATTCAGTTACTCAAGTCTGGAGGACGTGCAGCCATTGTATTGCCTGATAGCATTTTTAGTTCTCCTGGTTTAGAGTTTATTCGTGTATGGCTTATGCGCAAAACACATATCATAGCCAGCATAGACCTTCATGCTGACACCTTCCAACCTCACAATGGAACTCAATGTTCTATTCTTTTTGTAGTTAAAAAGAGTGATGTAGAAATAGCCGAAGAAGAAAAGTTAGGTACCATTCCTGACTACAATATATTTATGACTATGATAGACCACATCGGACACGATAAACGTGGCAATACTATATATAAGCGAGATGAAGAAGGTAATCTTATATTGCATCACGAGGAAACCCAAGTGCGAGAGGTAGATAGCGAGGGTAATGTGAGCTATCGCCAAGAGACTTTTGAAGAGAAGATTGTCAACGACCAGACCATACTGGTGGCTGATGTGTTCAATAAGTGGAAACGTGAAAATGGCATAACATGGTAAGCACAGCAAAACCTATTATCGAGCAGTCAGAATTCAAGCGACAGATAGACTCTCTTTTGTTACCTTCTCCGTTAAGATTTTGTACCATTTCTTTATCGCAAATGCAAAGAAACGGGGTACGACTTGATGCTTCTGCCTACGACATAGAAGCAATCAAAGCACTTAACAAGGTATATCAAAATCTTTATGGTTGGGTGTATCTGTGGGGAAAGAACGGATTAGTGAAAGATGCATATTATGGACCAAGAGCTAAAAGGAATTACTTATCCAAAGGAGTTCCTTTTTTGGGTAGCTCTGAGATGCTTGAAATTAGACCTATCCCTCAAAAATTTGTAGATAAGAAGTACACCAAACGATATGGAGTAAAAGATGGACAAATTTTATTATCTCGTTCTGGTACTATAGGAAATATTACCTATGTTAACAATACGCTCAGAAAATGTTGCATCAGCGAACATGCTATTCGGATATCTGCTGAAAATGCTGGCTATATTTACGCTTTCTTTGCTACAGAAATAGGAAAAGCGATAGTTCGTTCGTTTACTTATGGCGCAGTTGTTGATGAAATTGAGCCTGAACACCTCTGTAATATTCCCATTCCCAATGCACCAGAAGAGATAAAAAGACTGATTCATGAAGCCATTGTGGAATCTTACGATTTGTGTGACCAGTCGAACGCACTTATTGATGAAGCACAGCAGTTGCTTTACGATGCACTACAAATACCTCAAAGACCCAATCTCACCTCCAAGTACTACGCTCCAGAAGCAGGCTTCCGTAATTATGTTGTACCTCTTTCTAAACTCAATAATCGCCTTGATGCCTCTTATCACTTGCCCGAAGTAGACGAGATAATTAACCTTATCTCGAAGTATGCCAAGGAAGTAACTACGCTTGGAGACCCGCGTATATCCAAAGATATTATTCTTCCAGGTCGTTTCAAACGCATCTATGTAGAGAAAGGGAAAGGAGTACCTTTCTTTGGTGGCAAACAGCTGTTGCAACTTAATCCTTCTGGAGAAAAGTATCTTTCCTTCGGCAAGCATGCCGATAGAATCGAGAAAGAGCTTTCATTGGAAGAGAACATGTGTCTGATAACTAGAAGTGGTACTATTGGAAAAATTATGATCGTTCCTAAACATTGGACAGGCTGGGTTGCAAACGAACATTGTTTAAGATTATCACCTCGAAATAAAGACATAGCAGGCTATATCTATGCTTGGTTGTCTACAGACTATGCTTTACCTTTAATTGTTCGGCACACTTATGGAGCTGTTGTTGACGAAATAGATGATAAGCAACTTGCTGAAGTCCCTATTCCATTGCTTCAAGACGAAGCAATACAACAACGCATCAATGACCTTGTACTTCAAGCTAATGAACTCCGCTACCAAGCCTATCTCAAAGAGCAGGAGGCAATTAAAAAAATGGAAAGTATATTATAAATATCATATATTATGGCTCATAATCCGAAACTCAATGTTTATATAATAGGTCTTAATCCTAAAAAACAAGATGAAAACAAAACCTTTAGAGATTTCTTAAAGGAAAAATATTCCAATCAGTCTGATTTATCAGATAATAGTCTCATGAAATATCTTTTTAGTTCATTTGTTAATGGTGTGGGACAAGACAAATTTCACAAGGACGACAAAAGTAAAAAAGTAATAGGCATTGACGATAGTAAAATGCTACCGATGACACTCAATTCAGACAAATGGATGTTAGATGGAGTTATAGAGGGTGGCAAGTATGGTATCTTAAGAGAGTATCAAGATACAGAAAAAGCAGAAGAGAAGGCTGAAATAAAACCAAATTACGCAGTTTTGGATAAATACTATATTCTTCTGAATCCTGTCTTAAATGACAAATATGCAGTATTACTATGTCAATCCTATACAGAAGAAAGCATCCAGGGTTCTGTTAATGAGTTTATTAAAGAATTGTTTAGTGGATGTGACAACTTTTTCAATGTAGATATAGAGCCATTTGTACCAAAGCGACTCAAAGAAAAATATGAAAAATCCGCAGCTATAAGAATGTTTAGTTTTACAGCACCATTACCGCTAACAGAAAGTCTTTGCACTAATGTAACTGAAGCAGCACAAGAGTTCGAGGTAGAGGTGCGTGTTAGGCCAGTAAGTCAAAAGCTTCCTATTAACTCTGACGGCACAAGGAAAATTATGCAGGCTGTCTCTGAAATGACACTAGAAAATCAACCTCTTGGTGAAGGTAAGGGGCGCATATATACTGCAGATGAACAGGGCAGGAATGCCAATTATGATATTGCAAAGGATATTCAAAGTATAAGACCAACTATTTATCTTTCAGATGAAGGTATTACTTCTGACGAACAAACAGGTCTTCCTGATTTTGTGGCGATACAGAAGTATTGCCACAATCTTTTAACTGAAATTAAAACAGAGAGGAATATAAACCAGGAGATTCATGAATTTTAAAGAAGCATTCAAAGCGTTAATTCGTGATGCGCATTATTACCAATACGCAGGTATTAATAGTTCTGAATTAAGCATAAAAAAGAATAAACCTCGATGTTATCTCACCAAAATCCAATGGTATATATTAATGATTTCTGTCGTGACAGCAATTACAACAGTAGGTGGATTTAGTAGGGAGTTTGCTGGATATGTTGTATCTGCTCTATCACTTTTTGTAGGTTTATTCTTCTCATTTATTCTAATGTTAATTGACAAATTCCAAAAGACTGATTTTAGTCCATATAAAATGAAGGTCAATGCTCAATTAATGCCGATAGGAGTGAGATTGAAGAACTATTATAAAAAGGCAACTACTCTTTCATTTTATATTATAGTGTTAGCTTTACTATGTATTTTGCTTCTTTCTGCATCATTGCTTAGTATCCCGTTCCATGAAGTATATCTATACATTAAAGAGAGGATTTCGATAAAATATGTAGATACATGGAAAACAATATGGGAAACTTCTTCTTTTATTATAAAATCAACATATCGAGGAGTTTCTATATATTTCCTCTTGGACTTCCTTTGGATAACTTTATATTTGCTTTCGTCCTTCTTTGATTATGTGAGTAGTGAATACGACAAAGTGAAACTAAAATAGTATAATGTGCAGAAATTAAAATCTAACTTTGATTTTTTATGGACTGCACATATTAGACAACTTGTGATATATACCGTTATTTATGGAGAGAGGAAAACGTTCCTTTTCACTCGCTCTATAACGATATAAGACTCTATTTTGCTATTTTATTTCTTATCTGACATCAATGATTCGCTAATATTTTCCACTTTTCTCTATCAGCCTATCCATATCCTTTGAAATCTTGCTATCCGTGATTTGCGCGTAAATTTGTGTACTTGCAATGGAGGCATGCCCCATCATCTTAGCGATGCTCTCAATGGGTACACCTGCTTCCAATGTCAGTGTGCCGAATGTATGGCGTGCTACATGAAAGGAAAGGTTTTGGCGAATGCCACAAGCCAGACCAATAGCCTTGAGGTGCATACCTATCTGCATTCTGCTCTGCGAGGTTGCAAAGATTGGGTTATCCTCTGTCTTGTCTTTCAGTGGGTAGAGCGAGAGTATCTGCTCGGCTATCGGGTGCAGTGGCGTGATGCTCTCTACACCTGTCTTTTTTCTGTCCTGACGGATATAGCGTATTCCGGCATTGTTCGTCTGAATATCACAGTACCGCAACTTGCTAACATCAGCAAAAGCCAGACCTGTAAATACCGAGAAGAGAAACAGCCTCCGCACAAATTCCGCCTGTTCATTTTGCAAGGGTATAGCCAATAAACGGGCTATATCCGTCTTACTCAAACAGCGGATTTTTCGCTCCACTCGCTCATACTTGGCTTCCTCAAAAGGGTTATAACGAATGGTTTGCTGACTCACAGCCCTATACATCAAACGACTTAACCAAAAGAGATTTTGTTTTGTTGAGGACAAGGCATAGCCTTTTCTTTTGAAGTGGATACGATAATCATCGAAAAACTCCATAGTAAGAGTTGTCAGAGGAATATCCACTACGCCTTTACTTTCCACAAAACTTTCCAACTGCCTGTGATAGCTACGGCAGCTTTGGTAAGTACCTGAAGCCCTTGTGGATTGAACGATTGACAGTTCCTCTCGGCTAAGAGCAAGCAATGTGGTAGGATTTGAGCCGACACTTTGCAAGTGGTTTTTAAGCAACTCGGCACTCACCGCACCGAATTGCAGGAGCAACGTATTATACCCCTGCTCAATCTTCTCTCGAAACGATTGCAAGCGTTGGTTCAGTTTCTTATCATTTGTTTCCTGTCGCTTCACGCTCCAATCTTTGGGAGAGATACTTTCTCCTGTGGACATCACGACTTTTGAGCCGTCTATCGTAATACGGCAAAGGATTGCCGTTGTGCCATCCGTTCTCAATTTACTGCGATTGATGTAGAATAATATATTGAATGTACTGCGCATAATCTCAAAAGCTAAGGGTTAAATCAGCGGTGAAAGAGAGAAAGCGATTAAACTCCTCGAATACTTTCTTTGGTGTTACATAGGCATAACGCTCCGTGGTCTCAATCTTGCTATGACCAAGCATTTTACTCACCGTTTCAATAGGTACTCCATTCTCCAAGGTTATCAATGTCGCAAAGGTGTGCCGTCCTACATGTGCGGTCAAGGGAATGGCAATCCCAGCTCTCAGTTGCAGGGCTTTCAATAGGAAACGATAGGCCTCGTAGCTGATACTCGGTAAAAGTGTTTCTCGTTCATCCGAATGATATGTATCAAGCAGAGTCGTGGCTTGAGGCAGAAGTTTTACCCGACAAAGGGTGTTTGTCTTTTGCCTTCTGAATTTTAGCCACATAGCCCCTTCATCATCCTTCACAAGATGTTCCTTGCGCAGATTCATCATGTCGCAAAAGGCTGTGCCTGTGTAGCAAGTGAATAAGAAAAGGTTGCGAGCAAGTGTCAGTTCTGTTTCATCATCCTCTAATCTGGCTTGCCTTATCTTGTCCAAAGAAGCCCTGTCCAAGGCTCTGGGCAGTTTACTTTCTCCTCTGTCTATCTTGACAAGGCCAAAGAGAGGACGATCTATAACACCTTCACGAAAAGCCAAACGGCACACTTTCTTGACCGCCAAAGCCATCTTGCGGTAATAACTCTGTGAATGACCGTGCTTTCCCACGCTGTATTGATGCAAGCCCTCCAAGAAATCATCGGTTAGTTGTCCAAAGGTGATGTCGTTGGTGCGGTATTGTTCCAGAATAAAGACTTGCAGGTGCTTTCGGAGCATGTAATACATCGAGTGCCAGCGTTCCGTAATCTCCACTCCAACCAATTGCTTCTCGTCTTCCACCATTTGGTCGTAGCGTTGTAAGAACGTAGTACGGTTCTGCATTGAGCCTTGAAATTGCTCCTTGATATCTTTTGCCGCGAACTCTATACCTCGCTCGCAAAGCGTTTGGTATGCTCGCTGTACAGAGAGGAGCAACTGTTCCAACTTCGCATTAGCTGCCACTGCTTCACGGCTCTTTCCGTTCAGCCTGCTCTCACGCACATTCCACAACTTGGGATTGCACGACAGCTTACTGCTGAATTGAGCCATCGTGCGATTGTAGGTTATTCGTCCCATAATCGGAGCATGCCCCGACTTGTCCAAACTGCTCTTTTTGAGGTAGAGCAGCACCTTCATTTTTCCTTTTTGCATACGCTTCTGTTTTTGTGGGCAAAGTTACCCATTTTTGAAGCGTTTTCGGTTATACAAAATATTGTGGTTCAGTGCATAAGCATCATAACAGCAAAAATCTCCATCACTGTACAAACTACTTAGCGTTACCTTGCTTTATCCAGGCACATTTGGCTAACGATTTGGTAACGTATCTTCTGCATAAATCCACATTTTCTGCACTTTCACCACCAAAGCAGTACACGGAAATAATCCGTGTTTCTCACACATTCTCAATTACTTATCATCAATCTACATAAATCAACCTTTTTCTTGCATTTGCCCAGCCCTTTAGACAGGTTTGTCCAACCTATTGGACACGCGTGTCCAACTAATTGGATCAACGTGTCCAATTAGTTAGATTAACTTATCCAATATTGTAGGAACTATCTCAAGCAAACATCATCCCTTCCTATAGCAAGAGCTGTATGAACCATGAAATCACATTATTTATTTGCCTATCTCTACCCTTTATAGTATCTTTGTATGCGCAATAGGTTCATTAACATTACATGATTAAAAAGGGAAAACGGTGAGATTCCGCTACTGTCCCGCAGCTGTAAGTTGTCTGTCACAGGTAAACATAAGCCACTGATAACGAATGATTGGGAAGGCGTTTACCTTCTTTTTTCCACACAGACAATAGACGAGGTTGTGGTTAAAGGCTTCCGCATTCCTAGGAATGTATTGGCAAGTACACCGATACAGACTCTGTCACACACGGATATGGAGCGTCTCGGCATACATGACATGGGAGATGCGCTGAAACGGTTTGCTGGTGTACAGGTGAAGGACTATGGCGGTGTAGGCGGTATGAAGACGGTTAATATTCGAGGCTTAGGGGCTGGACACACGGGCGTCACGTATGATGGAGTGCAGGTAGGTGACTGCCAGAGTGGACAGGTAGACCTCTCCCGCTTCACGCTTGACAACGTCTCACTCGTCAGTTTGCAGATTGGACAAGAGGACAATATCTATCAGAGTGCAAAGGCTTATACCTCAGCAGGACTCATCAATATCAGTACGTTACAAGGCGTATCCGACCGCAAACCACACCTCACAACAACACTGCGCACGGGTAGCTATGGGCTCTTTTCGCCCTCCCTACTCTATCATCAACAGCTCTCACGTTTGGGGATTGGCGCATACACAAGCTACGAAAGGGCTGACGGAGTTTATTGGTTCACGCTAAAGAATGGTATCAAGACCATCCATGAGCGTAGAAACAACAGTGACATAAAGACATGGCGAGGCGAACTGAACATGAGCTATCAGCTCACGGATAAGCAGACATTGCAGTGGAAGGCTTACGGCTTCACGTCAAATAGAGGATTGCCAGGACCAGTTATCTATGACAACACTTACTCTGCAGAACGTCTGAAAGATAAGAATGTCTTTACACAAATGCTCTATGAGAACCTATTTAGCAATCGCATCAAGATGAAAGCGGCTGCTAAATGGAACTATTCATGGTCACGCTACTCTGATATACCTGCCAGTGGATACAAAGAAGATACCTATCGACAGAACGAGACTTACCTAACAGCGACGCTGTGGACAAATCCTTTGAAGGGATTAAACCTTTCTTTCGCACAGGATTATGCACATAACCATCTATCCATGACGCTGCCAAAAGCTGCTAACCCAACCCGCAACTCGCTGTGGACAGCCTTAGCAGCCAACTATCAGATAGGTTCTTTCAGTGTCAATGCATCTCTCCTTGCAACGAATATCTACGAACGTGTAAAACAAGGGAACGCTTCGAACGGATTTCACAGACTATCGCCTGCTTTCAGTATGCAGTGGCGTTGTCTGCAAGACTTCCGCCTCCGCTTTGGATATAAGGACATTTTCCGTACTCCAACACTGAATGAACTTTATTATACGGGTATTGGCAACCGCCATCTGAACCCAGAGAAGTCACGCATGTGGAACCTTGGTACGACTTACTCGCACACCTTTAATCGTACACTCCAGCTTTCCTTGACCGCTGATGGGTATTTCGGCAATGTCACCGATAAGATTATTGCGGTACCAAAGATGTTCTATTGGCAGATGATGAACGCTGGGAAGGTCCGCCAATTAGGACTTGACGTATCAGCAAACATTGAGAAGAGATGGGGTAATGATTGGAACGTGAGTGCGACAGGTAGCTATAGCTTGATGAAGGCAACTGATATCAGCAACCCAACAGCCGTCTATTATCGTAATCAGATAGCTTATACTCCACGCCATTCGGGTTCAGCAAGCGTTTTATTACATACTCCTTGGCTCGATTTCAGTTATAACGTCTTAGTGATGGGCGAGCGATACACGCTGAGTTATAACATTCCAGACAATCGTATGAAACCATTTGCTGACCATAGTATAACGCTCTCGCGGGAGTTCAAACTCAATAAGCAGCAATTACGAGTACAACTTGATATGCGCAACCTTGGCAATAAGAATTATGAAGTTATTCGCTTCTATCCAATGCCAGGCACCAACTGGCGACTGTCTGTAAGCTGGGAACTTTGAGCAAGAATATAATCACAATAAAAGGATTCAATTAAAATTCAATTATAAACAAAACAATGAAGACAATGAAAAAGAATCTACTTGCGTTAGGCATTATCCTCATGTCAGCGCTCACATTCACCGCTTGTAGCGATGATGACGACATTAATGGCGGTAAACAACCAGAGGTATCAACCACAGATGTCTATGTTTCTTGTGCCGGTAACTTTGGTGCTAATGATGGAACTGTTGGTATCCTTGATTACAACATTCAAGCTCGCCCAACAGCACCTTTTCTTTATCGCAATGCTTACCAAGAACAAAATGGTATCAAGATTGGTGATGCACAGGATTTGATAGTATTTGGTGATAAGGTTGTCGTTGCTTGTACCAGTTCTTCTAAGATTGAGGTTCTGAACCGTGTAGGTAAGGTGGAACAGACGATTAAGCTTCATAATGTTTCACCTCGTTACTTGGCTACAGATGGCAAATATGTTTACTTCTCTGCCTACAGCGGTAAAGTATATAAGATGAATCCTAACGACAAAGTGAAGCCAATGGTTGACTCTGTTGTTGTGGGTGACCACCCAGAGGCCATCTCTATTACAAATGGTAAGCTCTATGCAAACCTTTCAAACTATAGTATGACTGGTAATGGTAAGTACGTAGCAGTAGTAGACCTCAATACATTCCGTAATCCAAAGAATATTGAGGTTGGACTTAATCCTTACAATCAGAACATTGCTGCTGGCAACGACGTATTTATCGTGTCTATGTTTGATTATACTGAGAAACCATTAGTACAGAAGATTGACACTAAGACCAACAAAGTAACACAACTCTTTAATGCCACAGCCATTGCATACAGTGCCAAGAAGAATGCCCTTGTCTGCCTCTATGCTCCTTATGGAAGCACTGATAAGAGCTTCTTTCTCTATGACTTAGCTACAGGTCAGAAGACTAATCTCGATACGACAGGGCTTCGCAGTCCTCAACAAGTTAATGTTGACAAGTGGGGTAACATCTATGTTATAGACACTCCAGATTATAATTCACCAAGCGAAGTGTTCTACTATTCACCAGAAGGTAAACTTATCCAGGGTAACATCATCGTTGGAATGAGTGCACAGAATGTACGCTTTGCCAACTAAAGCATAGCTTAAACACAACAAAAAAGATTGGAGATAAACATCATTTATCGGTGTTTATCTCCTTTTTGTATGCATCTATCCCCATAAGAACTTCATCTGGTAAAGTTCTTTTTTCTTATTTTCTTTGCTCATTTCATTTTATCTTCTTACCTTTGCCGCCGTGAAACAATTAGCAATGACATATCAAGATAACGACTTATTGCAAAGAATCTCTCAGTTCTTTGCATCTTTTTGCACTTTATCCTTGGTCAGTTCAAATAATTTGCTAACACACACACAGACACACACAGGCTTTTTTATGCCCTTTCCCGAACTCAGTTTAAAGCAATTTAATAACAAAATAACAACTATTTTAATCAATGAAACAATGAGAAAAAAGCAAGCAGAAAAGAATTATTCTGCACCAGTGTGTACGATGATTCAAGTAAACGAAGTCACTAACTTAATGGCGGGGACTACTTTTAATGGTCAGCACAACCCAGCAACCCCAGGCGGGACTATTAGTAGTGCAAAACAAGCACCGAGCTGGTTGTCTGAGGACGAAGATGAGGAAGAGAATCATTCATGGGAAGACTAACAGAGAGTTATTAACAAAGAGAACTAAGTAAAAATGAAGAAAACAATGAAACGATATTCATTCATCACACGATTAGCGTCTGTGGCTGTCGTATGTGGTTTAACACTAGCCTTTGCCTCTTGTGCGAATGAAGATCTGGCACAGAACGGCAAAGCAACAACTGACGACAAAGGCTTAACCGCATTCTGCACTGGCGAACCTGCAACACGCACAACCATGGAGGCAGATGGCAAATTCTATTGGGAAGCAGGCGATAAGATTTGGGTAAAGGATGATAGCGGCAATTGGAAGCAAAGTAGCAACTCGCCAACGGGCAAGACCGCCTCTTTCAAGTTCTTAATGCCTGGTACATACACCGCCAAGTCTTCATACGAAGTCTATTATCCTGGCAAGAATGGTAACAAGGATAAGGTAACTATCTCTGCGAGTCAAACGCAAACAGAGCCTAACACCACTGCTCACTTTGGTGCATCAGGCGATTGCGGTATAGCTAAGGCAACACGTAACGCTACAAGCCACGAGTTTGAGTTTGCACTCGATCACAAGGCTGCTTATCTTGTTTTTAAACCTTATACAAGCAATGATGTACTAAAGTATTGCTATCTCACGAAGATTGAAGTAACATCAGATAACGACATCACAGATACCTACACTCTTGACCCAACGGCTGAGACAAATACAGGCGCATTAACGGGAACAGGTAACGGAAAGCAGATTGTACTTACAACAAAGGGCGACTATGGAAGTACATATCAAAATGGTTTCCCATTGACAAATACTTCTGCTAACCTAACAACCAATGGTGCTTACATGGTTATCAAGCCTGGCACGCACACTTTAAGAATCCGTTACTGGGTAAAGGACGTTGCAACGGACATAGAGGGAACAATTACCAAGAATATTCCTTCTCATATCTTTGTAAAGAATGAATATGTCAACATGGAAGCTGACCTACAAGTAAAAAATTACGACGGTGATCATTACTACATGTGGGACGCACAGGAACAATATTGGTATGGTTACGAATGGACAAAGAATTTGGGGGCAGGTGTAGGTCAGCCAACCCTTTTAGCTCAGCTAGCAGGTAAGTATGCCCAAAATAACAGCGATCCTCGTTACTACAACGAGGGCGGCGGATCTGGTAGACTCGATGCTACCCACAGCTCATTTAACAACGTTCCTAACGCTAACGAGATGTCTTGGTATTGCATGTATGGGGATCCACGTTGGGACGATGACGAATTATGGACTACCATGGGTCATTTATATAAAGGTGGCATGTGGTTTAAGAAGAAGTCTGTATTACAAGCAGAGGGTCATTACAACACTGAGAAATCTGCCGATGGTACAACCGACATGCGTACAACATGGAGGAGCTATAACAACAATAGCAGTATCCGCAACTCTGGTCTTCCTTCTGCAGCCGATGCAGGTAATTACTTCTACCTGCCCGCCTTGGGCTACTACACCTATGGCCAGCTGGGCAGCATTAGCGCCTACGGCCAATATTGGTCGTCAAGTGCGCACCCGTGGTACAATTACTACGCGTACTACATGTACTTCCTTGCTGGTGGTGTCAATGTGGGCAATGGCTACCGCTACTATGGTTGCAGGGTCGGAACGTTCGAGTAGTTCTTGCGATAGTCTTTTAAGGCGTCTCCTCTGAAAGGTGACACCTTAAAACATCGCTGCAAAGCAGTAAAGCTCAAAATAGAATGTTTCGTACCCAACGAAGAAGTACAATCGTACCCAGCGAAGAAGTGCGATCGTACCCAGCGAATGGGTAGGGGACTACCCTACGGGTAGGGTACGATGCTACCCAGCAGTTGGGTACAAGATGACCCAACCGCTGGGTATAAAACACATGAAAAAAGACATCAAAATGATGTTGAGATATTAATCTAATGTTTAATTAAAAACCAAATCAAAATGATTGAATTCAAAGTTGCGCCTCGTAAGGCGACAATGGGAAAAATGAAGGGTAAGACGGTGTATATCGCCGTACCGAAAGGTCAGCAGAAGATCTCACCCGAAATGGTGTTGGAACGTATTGTTCGTGAGACATCATTGACAGAGGGTGATGCACGGAACGTGATTATTACGCTGCGTAATCTAATCCTTGAATGTGCACGTATGGGGACAGGCTTAGACCTCGGTGACATTTTCTCTCTGCGTGTGAATGTGCCTTCGAAGATGGAGGAGAATGAGAAAGACGTATGCGCCAAGAGCCTTAAAGCTCCAAGATTGACATTGACCTGGAAGGAATCAGTGCGCAAGGCATTGAAAGAGTTGCAGGTGGATGTGGATAATCCTGCAAGGAAAACGACAAAGGCGAAGAAAGAAAATAAAGAAGAAGGACATCATGAGCCGTAAGGAGTGAAGAGCCTCTCCCCAACCCCTCTCCGAAGGGAGAGGGGGGTAATTACCAACGTTTGGTGCGGTTAGAATATAGTCAGGGGATAGTTAGAATATAGTCAGGGGATAGTTGGAATATTATTAGGGTATGATTAAAATACGGTCAGGATGTAATAAAATATGGTTAGAAGTGTTTATCCCACGACTGCCCGTTAGGACATCCCCTCCCTGGGAGGGGCTTGGGGAGGCCCCTTGGGGGTGTTCCTCCCCCTCTTCCTTTTATTGTTCGCGGCGTGATGCTGCCGACGGAATGCCAGTCATGGCATTGGTTTTAATTTTCGTTTCCCCTCACTCTCAGTTGGATAAAGGATGCGCTCAGTTCAGTCTGAACACATCCTTTATTTTTTATCTAATGAAAAGGAGTTAGCGAGGAATTGTCTTCCTAACTATCTACAACGGAGTTGTGAAGATAAACGTACGGATAGCCCAATAAGAAAGGATACCGCAGAGGTAACCCAAGAAAGCTATCCAGGAAATCTTCTTCATATACCAACCAAAGGTTATTTTCTCCAATCCCATGACAACAACTCCAGCTGCAGAACCAATGATAAGGATGGAACCACCTACGCCAGCACAATAAGCCAAGAGCTGCCAGAAGATACCATCTACTGCCATGTCGCCTGTTGCCTGAATTGGATACATACCCATGCTACCTGCTACAAGAGGAACATTGTCAACTATAGAGGAAAGAACTCCGATTATTCCTGTTACAGCATAATGATTACCTTCAAAGAAACTGTTCAGACCGCCACCAAGTTCATGTAACACACCTACTTCCTCAAGGCAGGCAACAGCCATAAGAATACCAAGGAAGAAGAGAATCGTTGACATGTCGATACGACTCAGTAAGTTAGAAACACGCTTTGAGAACTGAATATTATCTCCTCTCCTCCTATGCATATGGCGATAGAATAGTTCGGTGACAGTCCATAAGATTCCTAATACCAACAAGATTCCTACAAATGGAGGAAGTTCCGTCAGATAATGAAAGAGCGGAACAAAGCACAGACCACCAACACCAATAGCAAATATAACCTTACGCTGTAGGCCTGTAAATTCCAGAACAACCGTATCACCCATTAAGTCGGTTCCCATATCATCATACTCAATATTCCCTTTCAAAGCTGTCTGAAGCAGAAGAGCAGGGATAACCATGGACAACAAAGACGGTATGAAGATTTCACTGATGACACCACCTGCTGTTATCATACCAGCATTCCACAGCATGATGGTTGTAACATCACCTATTGGAGAGAATGCACCACCAGAGTTTGCTGCAATGATTACTAACGAAGCATAGATCATTCGGTCTTTCTTATCATGGACAAGCTTACGAAGAATCATTATCATCACTATACTTGTTGTTAGATTATCCAAGATAGCTGACAAGAAGAAAGTCATAAATGCAATCTTCCACAGTAGACTTCGCTTTGTCTTAGAATGCATTACGTTCTTTACCCAGTTGAAACCACCATTTTGATCAACAATCTCCACGATAGTCATAGCTCCCATAAGGAAGAAGAGTGTCGTTGCTGTATCGCCGAGATGCTCGGTGATTAACGAGTTCACAAACGATAATACTTGCTCACCTGTCCCCTTAAAATCGGGGTGCATAAGTTGTACAAACGGTGCGGGGTCTACCATATAAAGAACCCAGCAGAACACAAACATCAACAAAGCTATTGCAGCCTTATTGATTTTTATCAAACTCTCCATAGCTATAAAAGCATAGCCCAAGACGAAGACGACGATAATTCCAATTGTTAGTGTAGACATTATTTTATAGTTTCGATTTATTTTATAGTGCACAAAGGTAAACAAAAGATATGAGTTAACATAGATAGAATAAGAATTAATTGGGATAAAAAGCTTACATTCAGCAAATTTGTAGTACATTTGTGCCAAAACTAAGAGTTTAAACATGAACAAGCCACACATAAAGGTTGTATGTGCAATCATCAAAGATGGTGAGAAAGTCCTATGCACACAAAGACTTCGCAAAGGACTAGACTACATTTCAGAGCATTGGGAGTTTCCCGGTGGAAAGGTTGAAGCTGACGAAAGTAAACAAGAGGCCCTGCAACGTGAGATTCTTGAGGAAATGGATTGGAAGATACAAGTTGGTCCTCAGCTTGCAGAAATGGAGTATGAATACCCAGACTTCTTTATCCATCTTACAGCATATAGTTGTACTGCACACGACAAGAACTTCAAACTTCTTGCACACATTGATGCCTGTTGGCTGAAACCTGATGATTTTCCACAACTTAACTGGGCTGCCGCTGATGCAGAACTCATCAAGCTAATATGGTAGTTCACACCATCCCGAATTACAAACATCCATCATATTATATAATATTTCAGCTCTTTATAAGAGCCATGATTTTCCCTTTCTGAAACAATGAACGAAGAAATACAGAATTTAGTCAACCAGCTCAATACTGCATCAGATGCGTATTATAATGGTCGTGAAGAACTCATGACTGATTACGAATGGGATGCAGCCTTTGACAAGCTTAAGAAATTAGAAGAAGAAACGGGCATTGTACTGGCAGATTCACCAACGCAGAATGTCTCTGCCGATGATGTTGCTGGTCAGAAAGAGGAACATGAGTTCCCCGCTCTGTCACTGGCTAAGACCAAGAAAGTAGCTGATCTGGCTAAATGGGCAGAAGGAAGGCCTATCTGGCTTTCATGGAAATTAGATGGGTTGACACTGGTCGTCACATATGATAATGGTAAGCTGACCAAGGTTGTCACACGTGGCAACGGACATATAGGTACGAATATCACTCGCTTAGCTCCTGCCATTGACGGCATTCTCCCCACCATTAAATACAAGGGACATCTCGTTATCCGTGGGGAAGCGGTCATTAGCTATCCTGATTTCGAGCAATTCAACATGGAGTCAGAAGAAGAGTATGCCAATCCTCGTAACCTTGCATCAGGTTCTTTGACACTAAAGGATATCAATGAGGTTAAAGAACGCCATCTACGTTGGATACCTTTCACACTTGTTTATGTTGAGGAAGAGATCATTTCATGGGGAGAGCGGATGGCATGGCTCGAACATCAAGGCTTTAAACCTGTTGACAGAGAATGTATAGAACAACCTAACGAGATGAACATACAATCTGTAATCAACCTCTGGACAGAACGTGTTACAGGCGAACAAACTTCCCAATCATCGGACTCAAGCCACAAAATAGTCAGATTCCCCTACCCTGTTGACGGATTAGTCATCACATACGATGACACTGCATATGCAGCAACAGGCTCTGTTACGGGGCATCATGCTACACGTGCTGGCTATGCCTTTAAGTGGCAAGACGAGAGTGCTGAAACAGAATTAGACCATGTTGAATGGTCATGTGCAGCATCAACTATCTCACCTGTCGCCGTATTTCGTCCCGTAGAACTGGAAGGAACTACCGTCAAGCGTGCTTCTCTCTGTAATATCTCCGAGTGTGAACGATTGGGTATTGGTGATAAGGGAACAAAGATTGCCGTTATCAAAGCCAATAAAATCATCCCAAAGGTTATCAATGTAATAGAACGAATAGGATTTTTCCACATACCTGAGACATGTCCCGTCTGCCATTCAGCAACAGAAGTAGTTGAAAGTGAGGTTAGCGGAACACGTACTTTACATTGCACAAACAGCCACTGCCCTGCCAAGCAGCTGAAGAAATTCGGTCGTTTCGTATCAAAGGAAGGTGTGAATATAGATGGACTATCTGAACAAACTGTACAAAAATTTATAAACCTAGGATGGGTTTGTGAATATGCAGACTTCTTCCACCTCAAGGACCATGCTCCTGAACTGCGTACTATGGAGGGATTTGGGAATAAGAGTGTCAGCAATCTATTAACAGCTATTGAGAAAGCACGCAATGTGGAAGCACGTCGACTACTGTTTGCTCTCAACATTCCACTCGTAGGACAGGACGTTTGCAATCGTCTGTTATCAGCTTACCCATTGGAGGAACTTATCAAAACTGCAACAGAAAGTATCTCTGATGACGTCTTCTCAACCATTGCTGGTATTGGACCAGAGAAAAGTACGAGCTTCGTTCGCTGGATGAAGGATGAAGATAACCACGCCATGCTACATAATCTGTTGCTCGAACTAAATATCAGTCAACAATCATCAACCCCAACAGGTAGCAGTTGTCAAGGATTGACGTTTGTCGTTACAGGTGATGTACACCACTATAAGAACCGCAACGAACTAAAAGCTTACATTGAAAGTCAGGGTGGTAAGGTCACTGGCTCTGTGTCAAAATCCACTAATTTTCTTATTAATAATGATGTGGAAAGCACCTCGGGTAAAAACCAGAAGGCAAAAGAACTTTCTATTCCTATCATCTCTGAAGACGAATTCATTGCTCGCTTTACACTCTCTAATACTGAAAACAAAGATAAAAAAGAGGAGAACAATGAACCTTCACTCTTCTAAAAGCAGCCATAACCCGTCGAATTTAAATAATCAAACATACAGAATCATGAGACAAACAAAAAGAATCCTAACTATGATTACGGCAGTCTTATGCCTTTTCATGCACCCTATCATCGGCTATGCACAGGAGAAGACGAATGGGAACAGTAAAAACGTAGAGAAGAAGGGACACGGTAAGATCCTCATTGTCTTCTTCTCACACACAGGAGAGAACTATGCCGTAGGCAACATTGAGGTAGGCAACACCAAAATGGTAGCTGATTACATTCGCGATGTGACTGGAGGTGATGAGTTTGAGGTGGTTAGAGAGACTCCTTATCCTAAAACTTACAAAGAGGTAGTAGAGGTTGCAAAAAAGGAAAGATACGGCAATGAATATCCCCCATTCAAAGGAAAGGTAAATAACATAGACGACTATGATGTTGTATTCCTTGGTGGTCCAGTATGGATTCATAGCTATCCCCAGGTGATGTTTACTTTCATGAAGCAGTATGACCTGAGCAAAAAGACACTCATACCATTCCTAACACATGAAGGAAGTGGCTTGGGTTACGCTGTCCAGGATATAAAGAAGATTTACCCAGATGCTAATATCCTCAGTCCAGAGGCTTTCTATGGACATGAGGTTCGTACAGATATGAGTAAGGTTAAAGCGTGGTTAGAGACACTGGGATATAAGAAATAAATAGACAAGAGTAATCTATAAGCAAACGAAGAGATATGGTTATCTGATTAAAAGCCAGCCCTTCTGAAACAGCAAAGGTTGAACTCTGAAACAGGAGTTCAACCTTTTTATATGACTATAACTATCAAAAGAGAGGCAGAGTATACCCTTCATGTGAAGGAGACGCAACCCTTTACAAAGTATTAAGCCCTCCGCACTACTGGTGTTTACCAACAGCTCCATAGGTGCTGAGCATCAGCTCCACTGGTGCTAGGCTGCAACACATATAGAATATAGCCTTAACCGTAACATATATGGCTTACACAAAGAAGCCACATCAGTTCCCTTGTCAGAGAAAAGATGTGGCTTCTACCATTTATCTTAACGTAAAATTACGTTTGCTTTAGAATTATCAATCTGTCAGCTTATTTATTTCTGAATACCAACCCGTCACCAAAGCAGTCAATGATAACAGGTTTCTCACTGTTGACAGAACCAGAGAGGAGTGACTTACTGAGGTCATTCAATACGTAACGTTGGATAGCTCTCTTCACAGGACGCGCACCAAACTCTGGATCGTAACCAACTTCTGCAAGATAATCAATAGCAGGATCTGTCCACAGAAGGTCGACACCTTGTGCTCTTAAGATCTCTTTTACACGCTCAAGTTGTAAGCGAACAACACCACCTATCTGCTCCTTCGTCAATGGCAAGAACATAATTGTCTCATCAATACGGTTGAGGAACTCTGGTCGGATAGTCTTCTTCAGCATATCCATCACTGTAGTCTTAGCCTTACTGATAACCTCTTCACGGTTCGTATCATTGAGTTTCTCGAACTCCTGTTGGATAAACTGTGAACCAAGGTTTGAAGTCATGATAATGATTGTGTTCTTAAAGTTCACCGTACGACCCTTATTATCTGTCAATCTACCATCATCCAACACCTGCAAAAGGATATTGAACACATCAGGATGTGCTTTCTCTATCTCATCAAAGAGCACAACAGAGTAAGGCTTACGGCGCACCGCTTCTGTCAACTGACCACCCTCATCATAGCCAACATACCCCGGAGGTGCCCCGATAAGGCGGGAAACACTAAACTTCTCTTGATATTCACTCATATCAATACGTGTCAACATAGACTCATCATTGAAGAGATAATCAGCCAAAGCCTTAGCAAGCTCCGTCTTACCCGTACCAGTTGTACCAAGGAAGATGAATGATGCAATAGGTTTCTTAGGGTCTTGAAGACCTGCACGAGAACGACGCACGGCATCAGCTACAGCAGTGATTGCCTCATCCTGTCCAATGACACGTTTATGAAGTTCGTCCTCCAAATGGAGCAGTTTATCCTTTTCACTTTGCAACATACGTGTAACAGGGATACCAGTCCAACGACTTACAACCTCAGCAATGTCGTCAGCAGTAACCTCTTCACGCACCATGGCATCTCCACCCTGCGTTGCTTGCAATTGCTTTTGAATGTTCTTTATATCGTCCTGCAACTCTTTCAGCTTTGAATACCGGATCTCAGCAACACGCTCATAGTTACCTTCACGCTCAGCTCTGTCAGCCTCATACTTCAGATTCTCAATCTCTTGCTTGTCCTGCTGAATCTTGTTAACCAGTCCACGTTCGCCTTCCCACTTTGCTCGGAAGCTATGCTCCTGTTCCTTGAGGTCGGCAATATCCTTATCGAGCTGTTTGATTTTCTCTGTATCATTCTCACGTTTGATAGCCTCCCGTTCAATCTCAAGCTGTTTCAGACGACGTGTTATCTCGTCCAGCTCCTCTGGTACAGAATCACGCTCCATACGCAGTTTCGCTGCAGCCTCATCCATTAAGTCGATGGCTTTATCAGGAAGGAAGCGGTCAGATATGTAACGTTCAGAGAGTTTTACTGCAGCTATACAAGCATCATCTTGTATACGTACTTTGTGATGGTTCTCATAACGCTCCTTCAATCCACGGAGAATAGATATAGCATCAAGCTCATCAGGCTCATCAACCATTACTGTTTGGAAACGACGCTCCAATGCTTTATCCTTCTCAAAGTACTTCTGATACTCGTTCAAGGTTGTTGCACCTATGGCTCTTAGCTCTCCACGAGCCAAGGCTGGCTTCAGAATGTTAGCTGCATCCATGGCTCCTTCGCCTCCACCAGCGCCAACCAGTGTGTGAATCTCGTCTATGAAGAGAATAATATTACCCTCCGACTTCATCACTTCATTAATAACACTCTTCAAACGCTCCTCAAATTCACCCTTATACTTAGCACCTGCCAACAGTGCACCCATATCAAGCGAATAGAGTTGCTTATCTTTTAGATTCTCTGGGACATCACCTCGTACAATACGCTCAGCCAACCCCTCAACGATTGCGGTCTTACCAGTTCCTGGTTCACCAATAAGAATTGGGTTGTTCTTCGTACGACGAGATAGAATCTGCAACACACGACGAATCTCTTCATCACGACCAATTACAGGGTCAAGCTTTCCTGCACGTGCATCCTCTATCAGATTACGTGCAAACTTCTCCAATGATTGATAGTTCTCATCACCGCTTTGTGTCTGAACCTTCTGACCTTGGCGCAAGTCATTGATAGCTGCCGTCATCTCTTGCTCTGAGCAACCCGCATCCTTCAAGATACGACTTGCAGTTGAATTGACTGCCAATAATGCAAGCAACATAGGCTCTATGCTAACGAACTCGTCGCCAAATTTCTGTGAGATATCCATTGTACGCTGCATTACCTGGTTACTTTCTGACGAGAAATAAGGCTCTCCGCCACCTGAAACCTTCGGCAAATGCGCTATTTCATTCCCAATAGCACTCTCTACAGTCTGTATATTGACGCCCAATTTCTGGAAGACGTAAGAGACAACATCCTTACCTTTGTCCATCACACCAGCCAATAAGTGCAACGGCTCAATAGTCTGCTGACCATTTCGCTGCGCTGTATTTACTGCGCTTTGAACTGCTTCCTGGGCTTTTATTGTAAACTTATCAAATGTCATATATATTAATCTCCTATTCTTTTATTGTTCTTATTTTGTTTTCTTACCACTCTCTATCAAACTATATACCCATCGATATTTTGCGACAATATGGCAGTCCAGATAGACAAAATGTCTTAATTTGTAACATTCCACAATATATTTGACCATGATTCTCAGACATTATAAGGATTACAGTATACCCTTTTAGTCGTAAGGAGTCATGTGAAAGAAGGTCGTAGAAAACCTATACTAACAAAAAGGTCGACAGTTTTTGAAGAACTGCCGACCTTTTTGTTGTAAAAGCCTTAATAAATGAATATATACTCTGAAGAGCTAGTTCGCCAAAAGCTATCGTTTGACACGTACACCTTATTATATTATATTCCTTCGGGCTCCGGAACCAAGCCCTCAATATATTTACATAGGATACTGATGCCCTTCACATTCTCTCCACCCTGCGGTATGATAAGGTCTGCATACCGCTTCGTAGGCTCAATAAACTGTTCATGCATGGGTTTGAGAACCTCAAGATAACGCTCAACAACCATAGAAACCGTACGGCCACGATCAATCGTATCACGCTGAATATTACGTATCAGACGCTCGTCAGGATCACAATCTACGAAAATCTTAAGGTCCATCATGTCACGCAAGCGCTTATTACTTAATGCCATAATACCCTCCACAATAATGACAGGCTTCGGTTCTACATGGATAGTCTCAGGCAAACGATTATTGAGAATATAACTATAGGTCGGTTGCTCTATGGCATGACCATTACGTAACTCATTTACTTGTTTAATTAATAGCTTCCAATCAAATGCATCAGGATGGTCAAAATTGATTGCTTTACGCTCCTCTACTGTTAAATGAGTTGTATCATTATAATAAGAATCTTGAGGGACTACAGCTACATAATGGGGAGGAAGGCTCTCAACAATTTTCTTCACTACAGTGGTCTTACCAGATCCTGTACCACCGGCAATACCTATAATAGTTATCTTATCTTCCATATTTTTATGAGTTTAAGGAGTTGAAAAGGATTACTACGTGAACTAAAACAAAGTTACTAAACATACATAACTATCCTATCCTAATCATCCAATAATCCAACTTCACTCAACATCTGTTTGTAATATTCTGCTTTTTTTTCCACTTTCATAGGATAGGCACGACTGCTACTGGGCTCTCGATAAAGCCGAATCGTTCGTCCTTCGAATGTAAATTCCTTATAATCTCCCATCTTCATCTTATGAGCATCAATCTGATAATGGTCCGTAAACACCTTCGTTGCCAGCTGTCCTGCAGCCAAAACTGCCTTACATTGAGGCAGAACACGAAGCATGTGATCAAGATCAGCGGGCTCTACTATCTCCAAATCCTTATCTGAAGCCGTACCCGTTGTACGCCGAATACGCAATGCAGTGTCAAAGATTGCAATGCCCTTATCTTTTAAAAAGGTTCTAAGCAGATCAAGTTTATAGGTTTTATTAGCCTCATCCACAAAATACTTCTTATCCTCGAAGAACACATAACCAAATATTCGCCACATATCATTGGTATAGTTTGGATAATACCATTCCATACACCAGCGTTTCGGTGCCGGTGGAAAAGTACCTAAAAGTAGCAGCTTTGCATTGGACGGCAACCAAGGTTCAAAAGGATGAGTCTCTATATCCATTATCTTTTGAGAGAGTTTTAATTAGAATTCCAAAACTTCAAGGAGTTTAATTATTTGTTCTGACTATTCTATAGTTAGTCATTACCGTTCCTTAATGAAGTAAGCAACAACAGGAAGGTGGTCAGAGTAGCCATCCAGCCAAACTCCTCCAGCCGTAGTACGTTTCGTATTCCCTTTATATTTACCAGCCTCCTGAAACAAATAATCACGTCGGAAGATCTGATTCTTCCAGAACTTCAATTCAGAATAATCCTTCTCACCATTCTTATTAAGAAGGTTCGGAGTCATAATAATTTGATCAAAAAGATTCCACTTACCCTGATACTGAAGAGTACCAGTACCCTCTTTCACCAAAATATTATACCAAGGATTATACATATCATCAGGACCAACCTCGCTAATCTCAGACTTAGCAGACAAGCACTCATACATACTCTTGTTCGTTGGATCATCATTCATATCACCCATCACTAGAACCTTTACTTTAGGGTCTTGATGCAAAAGAGAATCTTTCAAAGCTTTTATCTGCTTACCACCCAACTCCCGATAGTAAGAGCCAGCTCCACGACTTGGCAAATGACAAACAATTACAGTAACATGTTCACCGGCTAACGTCCCACTTACGGTGAGGAATCCACGTGTTGCACGAGTACTGTCTTGCGGAAGATCGTAGACATAAGGTACCAATTTCGAATCACGAACTGTAAAGAGCTTTGGATTGTAAATCAAAGCACAATCAATTCCACGATGATCAGGACCCTCTATATGTACATACTTATAACCACGAGCTGCCAAAGCGGGTTGGGAGATAAGGTCATGCATTACATGATCATTCTCAACCTCAGCCAATCCAATTACAGCACAACCAACATTCGGCAAAACATCTGTCCCCATTTCTGCCAACACGGTTGACATATTACGTAATTTGTGAGAATATTTCATCTCATTCCAATGGTAACTCCCATTAGGAGTAAAGTCATAATCATTCTTCCCTTCATCATGTACACAGTCAAAAAGGTTCTCCTGATTGTAGAAACCTATTGCATAAACAGAGAACTTTTTTTGCGCAAATGCAGATGCACTAAGGATGAAAACGCACGCAAGAACAAATAGTTGTTTCTTCATTAGTTTATCAAATGTAATTGTTTGTAATCTAAAATCCTGAGCAACCTCTTCCATTTTAAGGAGAGAGAATTGGCTTTGCAAATATCGGTAATTAATCCGACATTTAGGCATCTTTCTCAAAAAATTAATCAAAAAGCCTTTCTTTTTTAAAATTTATTTCGTTACTTTGCACTCAAAGTATAACATATATTAATATAACTAATTATGCAGAAAAAGCTGACACTTGCCGTCTTGGCGCTATGCAGTTCATCAATGCTATTTGCACAGAACACAAATACAAAGATGAGCCAGCAAGAACAGACTGCCAACACTATGGATGAATCGGCATTCACCTTCACTGAAGCGCAGCTGGGTGAAGACAATGATATGAATGATAATGTCACGATTCTTAACTCTAATAGTAACGTCTATGCTTCACAAGTAGGATTCTTGTATTCTCCAATGCGCTTCCGCTATCGTGCACTAAACCAGAAGTACAATGATATTTACATCAATAGAGCAGCGATGAATGACATGGAAAGTGGTCAGTTCCGCTACTCTATGGTGGGTGGTATCAACCAACAAACACGTAATGTAGATTTTTCTTTGCCTTTTGAGAATAATAATTTCTCTATGACAGGATTAGCTGGGAGCAACAACTATGATTTCCGTGCAGGATCAATGGCTGCTGGGCACCGTATCACTCTTTCTGCTGCTAACCGTAATTACACGCTTCGCGGTATGTACAACTATGCTACAGGATTTAATGCCAAAGGATGGGCTATTGCTGCTAGTGTAGCTTATCGCTGGGCTAACCGCGGTTATGTTGAAGGTACTTTTTACAATTCATTATCTTACTACTTTGGTGTTCAAAAGAAATGGAATAATGGGCATTCATTAGCTTTATCAACATGGGGTAACCCTACAGAACGTGCTTCACAAGGTGCAAGTACAGATGAAGTCTATTGGCTCGCCAATAATTACCAATACAATCCCTATTGGGGATACCAAAATGGGCACAAGCGTAACAGCCGAGTGGTAAATGATTATGCCCCATCTGCTATACTAACATGGGACTGGGATATCAATAAGAAGATAAAACTCACAACGAGTCTCTTCACTAAATACTCAATGTACAAGAGTACGAAGCTGAATTATAATAATAGCGATAATCCACAACCAGACTATTGGAAGAACCTTCCAAGTAGTTACTTCGATGTATGGAACGAGAACGATACACGCTATCGCACATCACAGGCATACTCTGATTGGAAGACAGCTGTTGCATGGTGGGGCAACAAGGAGAATCGTCAGATTCAGTGGGATCGCCTTTATTATGCTAACCGGCAAGCTGCAGCAAATGGACAAGATGCGCTCTATTATCTCCAGGCTAAGCATATTGATAATCTAACAACAACCTTATCATCAACACTTACCAATCATATCGGCAAGAATAAGGTTTTCAATATTGGTCTCACCCTTGGTCAGAACTTCGCTCATCATTATCAAACAATGGAAGACCTACTAGGTGCGAAAAGTTTCCACAATGTAAATACTTACGCTATTGGAACCTATGCTGCTAATGACCCACGCATACAATACGATCTAAATACTATGGGAACAAAAGGTTTAGGCAATCTTGTATACGAAGGGGATAGGTTCGGCTACGACTATAATATTAACGTTCGTCGTGGGCAACTATGGACAAACTTTTCACAGACATTTAGTAAGATATACTACATGGTAGCTGGAAAAATAGGCTATGATGACATATACCGTATTGGGCACATGCGCAATGGAATGTTCGCAGACAACTCTGCAGGAAAGAGCAAGCATGCTGATTTCTTATCAGGTGGACTGAAAGCAAGTACAACCTGGACAATTGGTGGGGGAAATGTTCTCTCTATTGGATTAGGGTATGAGCATCGCGCACCAAACGCAAGCAATGCCTTCGCTTCACCAGAAATGAACAATGACTTTGTACTAAGCCTTCACAACGAACGTATATTTTCAAGCGAACTCAGCTATCAATACTCTGGCAGTTGGCTACATGCTAACCTCAGCGGCTATTACAACCACATGACACATGTAACAGAATGGCAGAACTTCTACTTCGATGATGCAAACTCCTTTACTTATGTCAGTATGACAAACATGAACAAGAACTACTATGGAGTAGAGTTAGGACTTGATTTCAAGATCAATAGCTTCCTCAACTTCAAAGCTTTAGGGACTTGGAGTGAGGCTAAGAATGCAAATAATGCAGATGTTATCTATATGAACTCAACAAAGAGTACATATAATAAGGATGTGGTTTACAATAAAGGTATGCACGAGGCAAGTACTCCTCTGAGTGTTTACAGTGGTATTCTGAGCTTCCACAAAGCTGGATGGTTTGTAGATCTTAGTGGGAACTACTACGATCGCATATATCTTTCATACGCACCAAGTCTTCGTTACGGCAACACACTGCGTACAATGGGTACAGCACTGGGCGGAATGGATGCCGATGGCAACTATACTCCATATGCACAAAGCGAAGGAAAAGGCGGATTCATGCTTGATGCCTCTATTGGCAAGAGCCTTTATTTGCGCCATGGTAGCCTTTCTATCAATTTAATGATTACCAACTTACTAAATAATCAGAAGATTGTAAGTGGAGGATATGAGCAAAGTCGTAGCAATTATACCGTCAACAGAACTACAGGTGCAGCAACAACACGTGCCTATGACTTCTATCGTAACCCTAAGAAATACTACGTCAACGGTATCAATGGTATGTTGAATGTTGCATACAAGTTCTAAAACTAAAGAATAAGAATTTATTATGAAGGAAATTAAATATTTAATGATAACAGCTGTCTGTGTACTTTTTGCTTCATGTATGGGAGACAGTTACGCTGGCATTGACGAAAATGCGCCAGTTCCTTATGGCAATAATGAGTTAACAGAGACCAATGTTATAACGATTGCCCAACTGAAAAATGACTATGCGACATACATTGCTACCGACTATCGTGATGGTCAAAGTTTCGCCAAAGTAACTGATGATGTGAAAATAAAGGCTATCGTGACAAGTTCAGATGCTCAAGGTAATATTTATCAAGAGCTAGCTTTGCAGGATGCAACTGGTGCTATCATCGTGAGTGTAGCACAAGGCGGACTTTATGGTCCATTACCTGTTGGTACTGAAATATTAGTTAGCTTAAAGGATCTTTACGTAGGTAACTATGGGAAACAGGCCCAGATTGGAATGCCGTCAAAGAATGCCACTGGGGCAGATGTTATAGGGCGTATCAGCCGTGCCACATGGGATCAACATTATAAGATATTGTCTACAGGGCATATAGTAGAACCAACATTATTTGCAACAGGTACGAATCCTACAACATGGAATCTTGACACAGATGGTGGAAAGCTCGGCATTATTCGTAATGTAAGTTTTAAAAGTAGTAACAACTCTAAGGCTACTGACACATTTGCAGATCCAAACGGTGGCGCAGGTAGTGTAAGTTGGACTTTAAATGAACAAGATGGAAGAAAGGTTATCGTATATAACAGTAACTTTGCAGACTTTGCTAACGCTAAAGTCCCAACAGGGAAGGTTGACATTACGGGGATTATCAAGCGATTCAACAACCAATGGGAAATCATTATTCGTTCTCTAGACGACATCAAGGCAGTTGAGAAGGTTGACCCATTCAAGGGACTCCCTGGCAAGGGTGATGGTACACAAGCTAATCCTTTGGACATTACACGTGCATTGGCCTACGCTAAGTTGAACAAGAAGGACCCCAACACTTACTATATCCAGGGGGTTATCTCACAGATTGATGAGGTTTCGACTCAATATGGTAATGCTCGTTACTACTTGTCTAACGATGGTTCAACTACTGACCAGCTACAGGTGTTCCGTGGCTTGTACTTGAATGGTGATAAGTTCACTAACCCTTCACAGATTAGTGTAGGCAAGAAAGTCCTCATCCTTGGTACTTTAGATTACTACGAACCAACCTCAAACCCACAGGTTGGACGCAACAGTAAGATTATCTCTATTAATTAATAAGACAAATAACTAAACAAAATATGAAAAAGATTATTTATTCGATGATGGCATTGGCATTCTCTGCCTCAGTCTTCACCAGTTGCGAGGATGTTCCTGCACCATACAATATGACATTTGATGACAGTAACGTCAATCCTACGCCACAACCAACAACAGACTTAAACACAGAAACAACTGCATGGACAGTTGCTGAGGCTGTCCAAAAGATACAGGCAGGACAGACGTCTAATGGTGAAGCATACGTAAAAGGTGTCATCTCTGCCGTAACATTCTATGATGCAAATCACAAGAGTATTACATATTACCTCTCAGACAATGGTACAGATCAGACTTTACAGGTATACTCAGGCAAAGGACTAGATGGTGCTGACTTTGTTGCAAAGACAGATTTACAAGTTGGTCAGACTGTTGTTGTGAAAGGTAACCTCAAGTCTTTCACGAACAAACAGGGACAGACTATCATGGAAATAGATAGAAGCAGCAAGATCATTACTATCAACAATTCCGTTAGCCCTACTCCACAGCCAACAACAGACTTGAACACAGAAGCCACCGCATGGACTACTACAGAAGCTGTCCAAAAGATACAGGCAGGACAGACGTCTAATGGTGAAGCATACGTAAAAGGTGTCATCTCTGCTGTAACATTCTATGATGCAAATCACAAGAGTATTACATATTATCTCTCAGACAATGGTACAGACAAAAGCTTACAGGTATTCTCAGGCAAAGGAGTAGATGGTGCTGATTTCACTGCAAAGACAGATTTACAAGTTGGTCAGACTGTTGTTGTGAAAGGTAATCTAAAGTCTTTCACAAACAAACAGGGGCAAACTATCATGGAAATGGATAAGGGTAGCAAGATTATCACTATCAACAACTCCGTTACTCCAACTCCACAGCCAACAACATCTGCACTTGAAGCAAAGTTTGATACAGGTATGGACAACTTCACTATCAATAACATTACCATCCCATCTGACCTCACCTTCGTGTGGAAACATGATGCCAATAAAAAATATATGAAGGCATCATCATTTAAGAGTAATGTAAACTACGCAGCACAAAGTCGTTTAGAATCACCAACATTTAGTCTTACCGGAAGGACATCAGCCACTTTAACATTCCAAGTTGCAGCAAACTACTTCACAACAGCAGCAGACAACTTTAAAGTACAAGTATCAACTAACGGTACAACATGGCATGATGTGCCTGTCTCTACATATCCTGCAAAGGACTGGAAGTTTGTTACTTCAACATGTGACCTGTCTGCTTATGCTGGACAAAGCAATGTCCGTATAGGTTTCCTTTACACTTGTGATGGAACAAATGGCGCCGGTACATGGGAAATTAAGAACATAGAAGTAAAATAAAAAACAATATGAAATATTTGGCAGGGTGCAGAATTATTCGTAATTTTGCACCCTGTTGAGTATATACCCCTTTTACATTTAGGGGGAAAACAGAGACAAGTACATTATTAACAAATAGATAATAACAAAATGAAACAAGGTATTCATCCAGAAAACTATCGCCCCGTCGTATTTAAGGATATGTCCAACGGCGATATGTTCCTTTCAAAGTCTACATGCAAGACTTCAGAGACAGTGGAGTTTGAAGGCGAAACTTACCCAGTGGTAAAAGTCGAAATCTCAAGTACCTCTCACCCATTCTATACCGGTAAGAGCAAGCTTGTCGATACAGCAGGTCGTGTTGACCGCTTCATGAGCCGTTACGGTAAGTTGAAGAAGTAATCGTTATGTTTATTTCCTGCAACGAAAATGATACAGACAACGGCACTTATGGACAACAAAATGGGCAAGCGAACAATACTAATTCAAACATACTGATACCCAATTATGACACACATCGTTTGGAATTTCCAAAAACAAAAGGTGGAAAGAGTATTATTATCACTCACAAGCTGAAGAATGGGGAGGTGAACTATAGTGTAGAATGGGACGCTGAACTAAAATCAAACCGATGGACTTGTTATGAATTATACAGCAGTAACCGTAAAGGCGGTGCATCAAGGTGGAAAGCAAAAGACGGAGAACCTCAATACCCCTTTGACCCTTTATTGCCCATGGATAGCTATTTCGTATCCGATCACTTTTGGGGATCTGGTTATGATCATGGGCATCTTTGTCCTTCAGCCGATCGATTGAATACGGATGAGGCCAACAAACAGACTTTTTACATCAGCAATATGCAACCTCAACTATCAAAGTTCAATGGAAGTGATAAGCGAGGAGGAATATGGTTGACTATGGAGAATAAGATGAGATCCTACATTACGAATAGTACAACAGATACTCTTTTCATCTGTCGTGGTGGCACCATTGATTCACCTGCACTCATAAAAGAATACAGAAGAGATCGTTTCATCATTCCAGGATACTTCTTTTCTGCAGCATTATTAAAGTACAAAGTCAAAGGACAAGGAAGTTGGCAGTACAAAGCCATAGGGTTCTGGTTCAAACATGAAGATAATCAGAAGCAATCACTTAAACCATATGTGGTTAGTATAGCTAAATTAGAACAGCTTACGGGTATAGATTTCTTCTGCAATCTACCAGACAATATCGAGAAGAATGTCGAGAATAAGACACCAGAACAGCTGGAAAGAATCTGGAATATACAATAAACTACTTCTGTTAAAAGCACATTACAGGAAATTACAAAGGCCTTGTAGAACTATTACAAAGGCCCTGTAAAACTATTACAAGGCGTCTGTAAAAACATTACAAGGCCCTTGTATTTTTTTATATATATCCCTTTAAGAGCAAAAATATCACTATGAGCATTCTTAAAGGACGTAAAAACGAAGTTTATCATTAGTATTTTTCAGAATTTATAAGTACCTTTGCCATGTAGCAATATGTGTATTTAGATAATGACAAAAAAGATATTATCATACATGCTATCAGTCAATAAGAGAAGAATACTGAATGAAAGAATTTATCATATCTGAAGTCAAGACAGAGACAGCTATCCTTGTTGGCCTTATAACCAAGGAACAAGATGAGGCTAAGACCAAGGAATATCTTGACGAATTAGAGTTTCTTGCTGATACAGCAGGTGCCACCACTGTTAAACGATTCACACAAAGAGTGAATGGACCGAGCGCTGTCACCTATGTTGGGAAAGGAAAACTCGAAGAAATAAGAGAATATATCAAACTCAAAGAGGACGAAGAAGACCCTATAGGGATGGTCATCTTCGATGATGAACTATCTGCAAAACAGATGCGTAACATCGAGCAAGAGCTTGGCGTAAAGATATTAGATAGAACTTCTCTCATCCTCGATATCTTTGCTATGCGTGCTCAGACTGCCAATGCAAAGACTCAAGTAGAACTGGCACAGTACCGATATATGCTTCCACGCTTGCAACGTTTGTGGACACACTTGGAACGCCAAGGTGGTGGTTCAGGCTCAGGCGGTGGTAAAGGCTCCGTAGGTCTGCGTGGACCAGGTGAGACTCAGCTTGAGATGGACCGTCGAATCATTCTCCAACGCATGTCACTTCTGAAGCAACGCCTAACAGAAATTGACAAACAAAAGGCTACTCAACGCAAAAATCGTGGTCGTCTGATTCGTGTTGCCTTAGTTGGATACACGAATGTTGGTAAGTCGACTATTATGAATCTTTTAGCAAAAAGTGAGGTGTTTGCCGAAAATAAACTCTTTGCAACATTAGATACCACAGTCCGCAAAGTTGTTGTTGAAAACCTTCCATTCCTATTAGCAGACACAGTAGGATTCATCCGTAAACTCCCAACGGACTTGGTTGAGTCCTTCAAATCAACTCTTGACGAGGTACGTGAGGCTGACCTTCTTGTACATGTCGTTGACATCTCTCATCCAGATTTTGAAGAACAGATACAAGTTGTCAACCAAACGTTGGCAGAATTAGGCTGTGCTGACAAGCCTTCCATGATTATCTTCAACAAAATAGACAACTATCATTGGGTAGAGAAAGAAGTGGATGATCTCACTCCTGCTACGAAAGAAAACATAACTCTTGATGAATTAAAGAAGACATGGATGGCTAAAGAGCATGATAATTGTCTCTTTATTTCAGCCAAACAAAAAGAGAATATTGAAGAATTCAGAGAGGTACTTTACAAGAAAGTACGTGAACTCCATGTTCAAAAGTACCCTTATAATGATTTTCTCTATAACATTGAAGAACAAGAGACTATAGATTGATTGGTCAAATAAAAACATAGAAAGATTATGCAATACCGTTCCCTGACTTTCGAAGAAATAGATACACTGGAAAGAAATAGCTGCTGGGCTGAAGACTGGAGCCGAGTTGAGGTTGCAGAAGAGGGCTTTCAAGCAAAATATTTCCACCGTGTTATGTTTTATGGAGATATCCGTTTAGGTAGCTTCCAAAAGAATATAGAGATTGCAAAAGACTTCGTCAAGCACTCTGGAATCAATGATGCTACGCTCCGTAATGTCACTGTGGGTGACGATTGTCTGATTGAAAAAGTCGGGAACTACATAAATAATTACACCATCGGTAATGACTGTCTTATCTCCAATATCTCTGTTATGGAGACAACAGAGGGAGCAAGCTATGGAGAAGGGAATCTGATTTCGGTTCTAAATGAGGTTGGTGACGGCAATGTCATACTCTTTCATGATCTCAATAGTCAGTTTGCAGCCTTTATGGTGAAGCATTTTAACAACAAAGATCTCAAAAATGCTATCCGTAGACTCGTCTCCGAGGAGATTGCAAGAACCAATCCTGAACGTGGAATAATTGGCAGTAACGTTAAAATCATCAATACAAGAGAAATCACCAATACCATCATACAGGATGATTGTGAGATATCCGGAGCCAGCAAACTGAGTGATTGTACTATTCTCAGTTCTGAAAATGCCAGTGTCTTCATTGGTACTGGAGTCATCTGTGAGAACTCTATTATCTCTGATGGGTCAAGTATCATCAACAGTGTAAAGATGCAAGACTGCTTTGTTGGTGAGGCTTGTCAGATTGCAAATGGGTTTACGGCATCACAAAGTGTATTCTTCGCCAACTCTTTCATGGCAAACGGTGAGGCATGTGCTGCTTTTTGTGGACCATTCTGTGCCTCTCACCACAAGAGTTCACTCATCATTGGAGGTATGTTCTCTTTCTATAATGCTGGTTCAGGAACTAACTTTTCAAACCACGCATATAAGATGGGGCCTATGCATTGGGGTGTTCTTGAGAGAGGAACCAAAACTGCAAGTGGAAGTTACCTACTTATGCCGGCAACAATTGGAGCCTTCTCTGTCTGCTTTGGTAAGCTAATGCACCATCCAAACACGACAGCACTCCCCTTCTCTTACCTCATTGCGGAGGCTGACAAGATGTTTCTGGTCCCTGGACGTAACATAACAACTGTAGGACTCTATCGTGATATACGTAAATGGCCACGACGTGATATGAGACCACAACACTCTCAAAAGAGTATAGTTAACTTCGATTGGCTATCACCTTTTACGGTTGGAGAGATACTTAGAGGAAAGAAAATCCTTGAAAATCTACGGCAAGCAAGTGGTGATAATGTATCATCCTACAACTATCATGAGTATGTCATCAATGCTTCTAGCCTGCGAAAAGGTATTAAATATTACGATATTGCATTACGCATCTATATGGGTGCAGTCTTGAAACGTGCACACAAATGGGGCTTTTTTGGTAAGCCAGAGACAGAGATTGGCCTTGGAAAATGGGATGATTTATCAGGTTTACTACTCCCTGCCAGTGAAGAACAACGGCTTATTGATGAGATTAAAGACGGCACCTTAGAGACTATTCAAGAGGTTATTGACCGCTTCCACGAGATAAATGACAACTATCGCGTCTATCAGTGGGCTTGGACCTATCGCATGATATTAGAATATTATGGGATAAAAGAAATCACAGCAGAAGATGATGCACGCATCAAGAAAGATTATATAGAGGCTCGACGTGCATGGATTGCCGAGATTCGCAAGGATGCAGAGAAGGAATTTGAAATGGGTGATGTAGAGAGAGAGGTCTTCGAGTCATTCGTTAACAGCCTTGATCACGAAGTAGATTTTGAGAATTAGCATTTCTTACCTTATTTATAATATAAAGAACGGATATGAAAAAACATTTTTTTAACTATTCCCTCATCAAGGGATTCTGCATAGGAGCACTGCTTCTATTGGCGACTCTACCAAGTTTAGCACAACACTATCAATACGAAAGTGTGCCCAATGACCCTATGCAGACACGTATCTACACACTTAAAAACGGCCTAAAGGTCTACTTGTCTGTTAACAAAGAGAAGCCACGGGTACAGACTTATATAGCTGTACGCACTGGTTCACGTAATGATCCGAAGGAGACTACGGGTCTGGCACATTATTTAGAGCACCTAATGTTCAAGGGAACTACTCATTTTGGATCATCAAATATTGAGGCTGAACGTCCCTATCTTGATTCAATAGAAGCACGTTTCGAGCAGTATCGGCGCATTACCGACCCTAAAGCACGCAAGAGATGGTATCATCAGATTGATTCAATCTCACAACTTGCAGCCCGATACAATATCCCTAATGAGTATGATAAGATGATGACTGCCATTGGAAGTGAAGGGACAAATGCTTACACATCCAATGATGTAACATGCTATGTAGAGAATATCCCATCTAATGAGATTGACACATGGGCTAAAGTTCAGGGGGACCGCTTCCAGAATATGGTAATTCGTGGATTCCATACGGAGCTAGAAGCTGTCTATGAGGAGTATAATATTGGTCTCTCGAGTGACTGGCGTAAGATGTATGCTGCCCTGTTTGCAAAATTATTCCCTACTCATCCTTATGGGACCCAAACTACTATCGGGGTCGGTGAGCACCTGAAAAATCCTTCAATAGTAAACATTAAGAACTATTTCCATAAATATTATGTTCCTAATAATGTTGCTATCTGCCTCTCTGGAGACCTTGATCCTGACAAAACAATTGCAACAATTGAGAAATACTTTGGAAGTTGGAAGCCAAGTACACACATCGATGTACCACAATTTCCAGCTCAACCTGCTATTACTGCACCGATAGATACTACCGTAATAGGCAAGGAAGCGCCCATGTTTTTCATGGGATGGCGTGCAGAAGCAGCCAACTCTCAACAAATTGATACACTTGAAGTAGTTGCACAACTATTATCTAATGGACAGGCAGGTCTCTTTGATCTTGACCTCAACCAAAAGCTTAAAGTACAGAATGTAGGAGCGGGAGTATCTGATTTAAATGACTATTCCGTCTTCTATATATACGGACAATCTAAGAAAGGACAAACATTACAAGAAGCACGTAGCCTCGCGCTAGCAGAAGTTGATAAACTCAAGAGAGGTAATTTCTCTGATGATTTATTACTATCTATCATCAACAACTACAAACGTTATTACTATACAGAACTTGATAAGAATCAGTTCCGTGCCAAACAATATGTTGATGCCTTCATCAACCACAAGGATTGGAGGCTGGAAGTTGGTAAAATCAATCGAATATCAAAGATAACAAAAGCCGAAATAGTAAGATTTGCCAATAAATTCTTTGGTGATAACTTCGCTTGCGTATACAAAGAGCAAGGTAATGATACTACTATCAAAAAAGTAGAGAAACCTTCTATCACTCCAATTCCTACCAATAATGACAAGCATAGTGCATTCTTGGAAGAGATCGTGAATGCAAAGACTACTCCTATTCAGCCGCATTTTGTTGATTACAAGCGTGATCTTACTAAGTCAACTACCCGAAAAGGACTACCTGTACTCTACAAACAAGATACGTCAAATGACCTCTTTACGTTGTGTTTTGTTCTCCCATTCGGCTCAGAGAACACTCCCAAACTCAGCTATGCAGCTGGATATCTTGATTATTTAGGTACAGACAAGCTCTCCAATGAACAAATCAAACAACAATTTTATAAGCTTGCTTGCAACTATAGTATAACTGAAAGGAGTGATTGTTCCTATATTACGCTAAACGGTCTGAACTCAAATCTTCCACAAGCACTTGCCTTACTCAACAATTTACTCAATAATGCGAAGGTGGATAAACAGGCTTATAACCTTTATGTCGAACAGATTCTGAAATCACGCAGCGATAATAAGGCCAATCAAAGTGCAAACTTCTATGCTCTAAGGGACTATGCTTCATACGGGGAATACAACCCTACACGCAACATACTTAGTGAACAAGCTTTAAAAACAATGAATCCTCAGGAGCTATTAACGCTTCTGAAGAATCTAAAGAACTATAAGCAGACTGTACTTTACTATGGTCCTTCAAGCCTAAGTACCATAGATCAGCTTATCAGTAAGACCATCCAGTCGCCAAAGAAATTCGTTTCACCCCCGACTGCAAAACGTTACACAGAGCTAACAACACCAAAGAATGAAGTCCTCATAGCTCCATATGATGCAAAAAACATCTATATGGTACAACTTCATAACGAGAATCAAGAGTGGTCAGCAGACCGTGCACCTATCATAGCACTCTTCAATGAGTATTTTGGAGGTAGCATGAATGCTATTGTCTTCCAAGAACTTCGTGAAGCAAGAGGGTTAGCTTATTCTGCCTTTGCCAAATATAATGAGCCTTATCGTCTGTCTGATAAGGAAGACTTCTACACATACATCATCACACAGAACGACAAGATGATGGATTGTGTACATGAATTCAACAAACTTTTGGACAACATGCCAGTTCGACAAGCAAACTTCGACCTCGCAAAACAAAGTCTAATGAAGAGTTTAGCATCTCAACGTACAACAAAGTATGCTATCCTTACATCTTATCTTGCAGCACAACGTTTAGGTATAGACTACTCCTTGAGCGAGAAGATATACAAAGCTCTTCCAGCCCTACGACTGAAAGATGTTGTTGACTTCGAAAAGAAGTATATTGCAAACAAGCCTTTTAAATATATTATTCTTGGTGACGAGAAGGAATTAAACATGAAGGCTTTAGAGAAGATAGCTCCTATCAAGAGGGTTACAACAGAGGAGATATTTGGATATTAAAAGACAAAAGAAGATAGAAAAAGAATAATTAGCAAAGCAAAGACAAAGGGAGTAAAGGGTAAGGACAGACTCCTAAGCTGTACAGGTACTTATTCCTAAGCTCCCTTCTAACTGCTTTAACTCCATTTACGACAAAGAACAAAATACAAAAACATAGTAAAAACATATAGAACAACTCCGCAACACTCTGCAAACACAGAGCAAACGGGAAATTAAAACATTATGGCTGAATTCAAATATGCCCCAATGTTCCAATTGGGCAAGGATGACACCGAGTACAGATTGATATCTAAAGAAGGTGTCAGTGTCGGTGAGTTTGAAGGTAAAGAGATTCTGAAAGTCAGTAAAGAAGCACTAACTCTGCTGGCACAAGAAGCTTTCCACGACTGTGAGTTTATGCTCCGCCGTGCTCACAACGAGCAAGTAGCAAAGATTCTGACGGACCCAGAAGCTTCAGAAAATGACAAGTATGTTGCTCTGCAGTTCCTCCGCAATGCGGAAACAGCAGTAAAAGGTGTACTACCCTTCTGTCAAGACACGGGAACTGCCATCATTCATGGTGAAAAAGGACAACAGGTTTGGACAGGATTCGAGGACGAAGAGGCTCTTTCACGTGGTGTCTATAACACTTTTACTGAAGAAAATCTCCGTTATTCGCAGAATGCTCCTTTAACAATGTATGATGAGGTGAATACCAAATGTAACCTTCCAGCACAGATTGATATCGAAGCTGTTGAAGGTGAAGAGTATCGTTTTATCATGGTAGCCAAGGGTGGCGGCTCAGCAAACAAGACTTATTTCTACCCAATGACCAAGGCTACAATCCAAAATGAAGGTACATTGATCCCTTTCCTCGTTGAAAAGATGAAGAGTCTTGGTACTGCAGCATGTCCTCCTTACCACATTTGTTTTGTCATTGGAGGAACATCAGCTGAAAAGAATCTACTAACCGTAAAGCTCGGTAGTATCAAGTACTATGATAATCTACCTACTACAGGAGATGAAACTGGACGTGCTTTCCGTGATATAGACCTTGAAGAAAAACTTCTTAAAGAAGCACACAAGATTGGACTTGGTGCACAATTCGGTGGTAAATACTTGGCACATGACATCCGTGTTATTCGTCTGCCACGCCACGGAGCAAGCTGTCCTATCGGTATGGGAGTAAGCTGTTCTGCTGACCGTAACATCAAAGCAAAGATCAATAAAGATGGTATTTGGCTTGAGAAGATGGATACAAATCCTGGAGAACTTATCCCTGAGGAATATCGTAAGCCAGGAGAAGGTACCAAGGGTATAGAGATCGACCTCGATAAAGGTATTGATGCTGTGCGCGCTGAACTGACAAAGTATCCAGTTTCAACACGTGTAAACTTGAATGGAACCATTATTGTTGCCCGTGATATCGCCCATGCAAAACTCAAGGCACGCTTGGATGCAGGCGAAGACTTACCACAATACTTCAAGGATCACCCTATTTTCTATGCCGGACCAGCAAAGACTCCAGAAGGATATCCATGTGGTTCAATGGGTCCAACAACGGCAAATCGTATGGACCCATACGTTGATGAATTCCAAGATCACGGTGGATCTCTTGTAATGCTTGCAAAGGGTAACCGTACTCAGGTTGTCACTGATGCGTGCAAAAAGCATGGTGGATTCTATCTTGGTACAATCGGTGGCGTTGCAGCTGTACTCTCACAGAGCAGTATCAAGAGCATTGAATGTGTTGAATATCCAGAATTAGGCATGGAAGCAATCTGGAAAATTAAAGTAGAAGACTTCCCAGCTTTCATCCTTGTAGATGATAAAGGACATGACTTCTTCAAGGAATTGAAACCTTGGACAGGTTGCGATTGCGGAAATAAATACTCCCCTAAAAAATAAAAGGGACATATTCATAAAGTAACAAATGGTATGAGAGAAGGACTATATCCGACTTTCATACCATTTTTATGTATACACCTGAAGCCAAGAAGCCTTATTATAAGACATCACCTACATATTACCTACATTCATTATAAAGTGAATTTGGCAAAACAGCCTATATATAATTTGGCAAAACAGCCTATATATAATAAGGTGTAAAAGTTTCCAAGGGAGAATAAGAATGTTAGAACTGTAAATAGTAAAACAAACTTACACATTGAAACACATAAGAATGTAGGAGGTAAGAGAAAATCATCTTTTTATAACTTTGTAATCAAAAGATTATCAAACAGTTACAAGCAGGCTTCTAAAAGGGCACCTTTTACCATGCAAAAGGGCGTCTTTTACACCTCAAAAGGGCATGTTTTACATTGCAAAAGATGCCCTTTTAGAATGTAAAAGATACTCTTTTCAAACTCTAACAGTTATTTTATTTTACAAACATAAACCTTACCCCGATGGCAGATAGTAAAAAAGAAAAAAACTCAGAAGATAAAACCGGATCTCAAAAGGCAAAAAAGAAAGGGGGGTAAGAGTAAATATAGCAAGGATAAATAACCATAAATGTTTAGGATAAAACCTACTTCTGTTTCAGATTCATTTGTTAAATTTGAATAATCAAAATACCTGCACAAAGAAAATATAGTTGTGCAAACTCTTTAATGGTATCACTTTGTTTATGCAAGGTTACAATATGTACCTAATAAAGTAAGCTGATGCCAAAATTAACTCATACTCTTCCATAATTGGTTAAAAGCTGTATTAGTAATGTTTATATATGTTAATTAATCTATGTCAAGTATGTGATATTAGAAAATGAAATGTTATATTTGTAGGCACAAAACCTAAATAGAACAAATAACACCCAAATAATAAAGACAATTACACTGCAATAATATTGCAGTTATTCCTGAATCGTATAATATTAACAAATACTTAAACACGAATGAGAAAAGGAAAAATTTTACAAGTAAGTGTTTTCTTATCTTGCTGTTGTTTGAATTCCTTTGCCTATAATATCAGTATGTCTGATAATATTGGTAAACAAACTGCAAGCATCGTTAAGGCTGCGGCCTTAAAAGACTTAGGAACACAACAATCAAGTGACAATGTGAAAGTTACCGGTACCGTCGTTGACAATACTGGTGAACCAATCATTGGTGCAACAGTACGAGTAAAAAACTCACAAAGTGGTACTGCTACCGATCTTGATGGTAAATTCACACTAAGTGTCCCTAAGGGTTCTACACTTATTATTAGCTACATCGGAATGCTAACTCAAGAGGTCCAAGTAACAGGTGCTGCTGATTTGAAGATCTCAATGAAAGATGAAGCGCATAAGATTGATGAGGTTGTAGTAACAGCCTTAGGTATCAAGCGCTCTGAGAAAGCTTTGAGCTATAATGTACAGAAAGTCGGAGGTGACCAACTAAGCGCTGTTAAGAATGTTAACTTCGTAAATAGTCTGAACGGTGCAGTAGCTGGTGTGAACATAAATGCATCTACCACAGGTGTTGGTGGTCCTACACGTGTCGTTATGCGTGGTACTAAATCAATCACTGGTGGTAACAATGTACTTTACGTTATCGATGGTGTGCCAATGCTAAACAAGAGTGGTGGTGACATCGGTGGTGGTAGATACTCAAGCCAACCAAGCGGTGAAGGTATTGCAGATATCAACCCTGACGACATTGAGAGCATCAACGTTCTTACAGGTCCTTCTTCTGCAGCCCTCTATGGATCAGCTGCTGCAAATGGTGTTATTATGATTAACACTAAACGTGGTGCTGAAGGAAAGGTAAGACTTGCTGTATCTAGCAGCATGGAGTTCTCTAATCCATTCGTTATGCCTGAGTTCCAGAACACTTATGGGAACAAAGCTGGTTCCTTCGAGAGCTGGGGTGATCGTCTGGCAACACCTTCTTCTTATAACCCTAAGGACTTTTTCAAGACTGGACATAGCTACATCAATTCTGTAACTTTGACCACAGGAACAAAGACTAATAAGACTTACGTCTCTGTTGCAACAACCAATGCAACGGGTATTCTCCCAAATAACAAATATAACCGTTACAACTTCTCAGTTCGTAACACCAGTGATTTCCTGAATGATAAACTACATCTTGATGTAAGTGGAAGTTATATTATTCAGAATACACAAAACATGTATCGCCCAGGAGAATACTACAACCCATTGCCAGCAGTATATCTTTTCCCACGAGGAGAGGACTGGTCAGCAGTACAACTATACAAACGTTATGATGCATCTCGCAAGTTTGCGACACAATACTGGCCTTATGGCGATCAGGGTATGCAGTTACAGAACCCTTATTTCATTGTGAATGACATGATGACACCAACCGATCGTAAGCGTTACATGTTCATGAGTAGTCTGAAATACGATATCCTCCCATGGTTAAACGTAGCTGGTCGTGTACGTGTTGATAACACAAATACAGAGTCAGAGAGTCGTTTCCATGCAAGTGGACAGGGGCTTCTCTATGCGGGAACTTATGGAAATGGTATCTATAACCATTCACAGAGCATTGATCAACAGACATATTTGGACTTAATGTTCAACATTGATAAAGCCTTTGGAACAGACTATCGTTTGACAGCTAACCTTGGAACAAGCTTGGAAGACTATCGCTCAAGTGGTGTTGGCTTTGGTGGTCCTATCTTAAAAGTTCCTAATCTGTTCTCAGCTGCAGCACTTGACCCAGTCAATGCTATCCCAAATGAGACTGAATTCCGCAAACGCAATACTGCCATCTTTGCCAGTGCAGAACTTTCTTGGAAAGACATGTTATTCCTTTCTATGACAGGACGCAACGACTGGAGTTCACTATTGGTTAATGCAAAGGAGCCTTCATTCTTCTATCCTTCTGTTGGTTTATCTGCAATCGTAACTAAGATGGCTAAATTACCAGAGTTCATTTCTTTCATGAAAGTTAGAGGCTCTTACACAGAAGTAGGTTCTCCTATTCCAGATCGTTATCGTGGTATTACACGTGGTACTATCACCTACCCTATCGTTAATGGTATCCCATCTACACGTACGATTATGCCTTTCTATGATTTCAAGGCAGAAAGAACAAAATCTTATGAATTAGGTTTGGACTTAAGAATGTTTAATAACCGTTTGAACTTTGACTTCACATGGTATCATTCTAATACTTACAACCAGACTTTCTTGGCTGAGCTTTCAGCAACCTCACCTTATTCAGGTCTTTATATCCAGGCAGGTGATATTGCTAACTCAGGAGTTGAAATGTCATTAGCTTACAATGATAAGATCGGAGCTGTTGACTTTGAGTCACGTTTGGTTTATAGCCGCAACGTAAACAAGGTGAAGAAACTTGTACATAATTACAACACAGGCATTGATAATCAAGTTATCAACTTCACAGAGACGTCAGCAGGTGGCGGATACATCCGTGAAGGAGACAGCATGGGTGATGTTTATATTACTAAGGTACTGAAGCGTGATGCAACAGGTGCTATTGCTGTGGCAGCAGACGGCAGTCTTTCATCTATGGATCTTCCAAATGGAGAACGTTTGAGAATCGGTAATACGAACCCAGACTTTACCCTTGGATGGAGAAATAATATCTCATGGAAAGGTTTGAACCTCTCATTCCTCATCAACGCACGTGTCGGTGGCATTGTAACATCAGAGACACAAGCAGTGCTTGACCAGTTTGGTGTATCTAAAGCAACGGCAGATGCACGTGACCGTGGCTATGTAGAGGTAGCAGGTGGACAGCGTGTAGACCCACAGAAGTATTATGAAGTAGTTGCTAACCAACAGCTATTAGGCTATTACTACTATAGTGCAACCAACGTACGTCTTCAGAATGTTAGTCTTACATATACATTACCAAAGACATTACTTGGACAAGGTTGGCCTGGTATTACTGTAGGATTTATTGCAAACAACCTATGGATGATTTACAACAAAGCTCCATTCGATCCTGAAATTGCAGCATCTACTGGTACTTATGGTCAAGGTAGTGATTATTTTAGTGCACCAAGCTTAAGAAATATCGGCTTTAGCTTGAAACTAAACTTCTAAATTATAAAATATATGAAACGTAATATCAAATCTATTATATGTGTTTCAGCCCTCGCTGCAGCACTCTTCACATCATGCCAGGCTGACTTTGAGGATATCAACCGTGATGCCCTGCAGCCTACAGAAGCCCAATTGGAGCAAGATAACCTCAATGTTGGTGGTTTTGTTACTTCCTTTGAAGAGAGTATCTTCCCTGTAGGATCTTCGGGAACAGGTTATGTTAACGATTATCAGATTCCTTACACACTAGCAGGTGCATGCTGGATTGGCTATATGGCACCTGCTCAAAACAAGTGGGTTGGTCGTGGTTTCCCAAGCTTTGCTTTGAAACCTTGGAGCCAGTATACTTATAATGTAATGGCTGGTAATGCCTTCCGTAACTTCCTAGACGTTAAGAAGCGTACGGCTAATGACCCAGAAGGATTAGCAATCGCACAGATTATCAAGGTCGCAGCAGTTCACAAAGCAACAGACACCTTTGGTCCTATTCCTTATACTAAGGCAGGTATCGCTGGCGCAACAACAGCTGAATACGACTCACAAGAAGATGTCTATAAGACAATGTTAAAAGACTTGGACGATGCAGTGCAGACTCTTAACAATGGTGGACACGATGTATTCCCTAAATATGATATCATTTACGAAGGTAATTATACTAAATGGTGTAAGTTTGCAAACTCTCTGATGCTTCGTTTGGCTATGCGTATTGTCTATGCAAACCCAACGTTGGCACAGCAGTATGCAGAGAAAGCAATTAACAACCCTTATGGAGTGATCGATAATATGAAGGATGCTGCTCAACTTTCAAAGGGAGCTGGTGTAACATTAAAGAATCCTTTGGTTATTATCAATGGTAGTTATAATGACGTACGTATGGGTGCAGAAATCTCTTCTTACCTTAAAGGGTACGATGACCCACGCATTAGTAACTACTTTGTGAAGGCAAAGAATAACGGAATAGAAGGCTATTATGCTGTTCGTACGAACATTCCAAGTACAACAGATTACTTAGATAAGACAAAGTCATCATCTCTTAACGTACAGGATGGTACTCCTGTATACATTATAAAAGCATCTGAAGTCTACTTCTTGCGTGCAGAAGGAGCACTTCGCGGATGGAATATGGGTGGAGAAACAGCACAATCTTATTATGAGAAAGGTATTGCAACATCATTTGAAGAGAACGGATTGAGTTCTGCACAGGCAACTGCATATGCTGCAAACAGCACATCTGTTCCTGCAAACTTCGTTGATGCACTCCATGCTGAGTACAATGCTGCAGCTACTTCTACCATAACTATCAAATGGCAGAGCAGTGATAGCTTCGAAAAGAACTTAGAAAGAATTATCACACAGAAATATCTCGCTATCTACCCTGACGGTCAAGAGGCTTGGTCTGAATATCGTCGCACGGGGTATCCACGCATTTTCCCTGCAGTCCTAACAGCTACAGACTGTGATGTAGATGGCAATCTGCGTCCAACTCGTATACCATATTCAAATGATGAGTACACTAAAAACTTGGAAAATGTGAAGAAAGCTGTCTCATTACTCAATGGTCCAGACAATGGTGCCACACGTGTTTGGTGGGATAAGAAAGTAAAATAACCCTTAAAAGATTATTCAAATGAAGAAATATTATATATTCAGCCTATTCATATTGCTCTTCTCTGCAGTAAGTTGTAGTGACTGGACAGAACCCTCTGCAAAGAACATTGATGAGCTTTTAGCTGATGCTGATGCTGCCCAAGCAAAGGCACACGAGGCGTATCTCGCTAATTTACGTGCCTATAAAAAGACAGATCACCAAGTCACCTTCGGGTGGTTTGGTGGCTGGACAGGTGAAAGTCCTGCATCACGTTGCCTATATAACCTCCCAGACAGTACCGATTTCGTATCACTGTGGGATGGTTTCTCAAACCTTACACCTGCACAACAGGCAGATTTGAAGCGCGCTAAGGAAGTAAAAGGCATTCGTGCTTTGGCATGTGCTCTACTCTTTGACATAGGAAAAGGTGTTACACCTGCACAGCCTAAAGAGTCAAAGGACAAGGGTGAGACATGGGAACAATACAACCACAACTATTGGGGATGGGTTGATGGTGATGAAACTAAGATCAATGAGGCCATTGTTAAGTATGCAAATGCAATATGTGATACTATTGACAAGTACGACCTCGACGGCTTCGACTTAGACGCAGAACCAAACTATGCACAACCATTCCATACAACTAAAGAGATGTGGAAGAATGACCGCATGAATCTCTTTATCCGTACAATGGGTAAACGCATAGGGCCAAAAGCAGAAACAGAAGAAGGAAGAAAGAAGCTATTGGTTGTTGATGGCGAGCCTTATTGGTTCTCTGCAGACATGGCTTTGTACTTCAACTACTATATCCTTCAGGCTTACAGTTGTCGTTCCTATGAAGATCTGGACAATCGTCTTGGAGCTCTTATTACGCAATTCTCTTCAAAACAGACAGAAGAGGAAATTGCAAAGAAGCTCATTGTAACAGAGAACTTCGAAGCTTATTCTGCCGCAGGCGGTGTAACTTACACCACACGTGACGGCAAGCAGGTTCCTTCATACATAGGTATGGCAATGTGGCAACCTAAAAAAGGACGTAAGGGCGGTATCGGTAGCTACCACATGGAGAAAGATTATGCAGCAAGCCCTGTCTATAAATACCTACGTCAAGGTGTACAGCTAATGAATCCAGCTATCAAATAATAAAACAGAAACAAGATGAAACATATATTTAAATTCTTAGGAATCGCTACCTTAGCATGTCTTACTTGGTCATGTGCAGACATCGATAAAGACGAGGTGGGTGATGAAAGTAAACTGCCAAATGCAGTTTATATTGAAGGCGCAGACGTAAATCCTGTTACCAAACTTACAGTTGATGCTGCTGGTGGTAAGAGTTCCTTCACAGCACGAGCAGCTAATAAGTTAGGTTCAAATGTTACTTTGAAGTTCGCTATCAACGAAAAAGCATTAGAAAAATACAACGAACTGAACGGTACACATTACAAGCTCTTACCTGCTAAATATTATAGTCTCTCTGCTGAGAACTTAACGATCAGTGCTAACAACATATCTAATGGATCTATTGATGTAAACGTAAAACCATTAGATAACGAACTGGATGCCTCAACAAAGTATGCTATCCCAGTAAGTATTGCTTCTGCAGAAGGTGGTAGTTTACTAAACTCAAGCGTAACAAAGATATTCGCTATAGACCGTGTTCTCTATACATCATCTTTAAGACAGAATGGTTTCTACCTTAAGACAACCTTCAATCCACCTTATACTAACTTACAGGAGTGGACTCTGTCATACGCTATTAAGCTCGATCAAAACAAAGATAACCAAGCTGTTCTGTCACCAGACTTCTACTCACGTGTTACTGCTGACGGTGGTTTACAGATGAAGGTAGGTGAAACTGATGACCCTAAAGCCTTCGCTAAGACTAAGTTACAGCCTGGTAAATGGTACTACATAGCATGGGTTTACAACCGTCAACACGTAAAATGCTACATCAATGGTACACTTGATACAGAGTTTGATGTACCAAAGGTTGAGACTTTCACAAAGCTGAATATGAGTTGGGGAGCTTTCGTTGGTTACGTACGTGAGATCCGTCTCTATGACAAAGCACTCTCAGCTTTCCAAGTTATGGATAACCTTTACATAGAGACTCCTGAGAATCCGAACTTACTTTTCTATGCGCCATTAGACAAAAATACTGGCATAAAGGATGTATCTAAGAATCATCATGCTATCAAGGTATACACAGCAGGCTCTGATGATGCTACAGAGTATAACCAAAGCCTGATTACTTGGCAGGATGAGAAGTTCCCAGAATAAATTTTACCAAGACGTAAATTAAGATGAAAAGATATATATATATTATCGCACTTGCACTCGCAGCTACAACTTTCACCAGTTGTAGCCACGATTACAACTATGATGGTGAGTATGACATACCTGGCTATTTCCATGGTTCAGACCCACGTAATAACTTGGTTCATTTCTCAACTAATGTTGTAAAATATGACAATCCATTCTCTGCAGACATTCCTTTAGGTGAGGATAGTCATGCTTTCACCCTGAAAGCAAACATTAGTCGAGCTCTTACTAAGGCAGCTAAGGTTCAGATTGCTCTTGCAGCTGATGCTCCTTTGCTCTCTACAACCTATAACGATTATCAGGTAATCTCAGCTAATCAGGTTGTATTACCTAACAATGGGGCTTTCGAATTCAACACAGAGACAACCCAAATTGACATCCCTGTGACCATAAATGGGCTCACTAAGATGAATAAGCCAACGGTTGTCCCTATCCGAATTACTCCTGCAGACGGAGAGCTGGGAAGCCCTCAGACGGTTAAGGAAGACTATGCTTACATTGTCATTACTCCAAAAGATGTATGGGAAGTATATCTTGATGAGGCAGATCTCTCTGTAAAACTTGATGGAAGCAACACGACATACGTTGGAACTCCAAGTGTAACTGTTTTGTTCACAACAGACAGTCTGATGACTGCAGACTGTGAAGTTGGTTTAGAGCGTGATAACTCTCTGTTCCAAAATGAGGGTAACAAGAAGCTTGCACCAGAAGGTATAGAAGTAACTTCTAAGGTGAATGCAAAGAACCAACAGGATATTCAGGCAACTGTTCAGCTACAACACCCAGAGAAGTTCACTGCTTCTGGTGAGTATGTTCTTCCTATGCGTGCTGTCTACTATGATAAAGATGGTAACAAACACTACATCGCAAACGGAAAGGTACTCATCCCTATCAATGTTATAGATGCTCGTTTCGCACTCTCATCTTCAGAGCCGAGCGGTACAGAGATTAGCAGTTCTGACTTCACCCTTACCCTTTCTCCACAATTAAGATACGGTTCGATAGAAGACTTGACTGATGGAAACACTGAAGATTATGACTATTTAGCCCAAGGTGTTTCAAATCTTACTATTGATCTCAAGCAAACGGAGAATGTAAAGGGTATTAAGTTGGGAATGTTTATCAGCAGTATGTACAACTATTACCCAGAGTATGTCAAGGTATATGGTAGTACTGACGGTACCAACTGGACTCCAATGTCAGATAAACTCAATCTCAATCAAGTTACATGGAACAACATCAACGCTACGAAGACAGTCAACGTACGTTACCTGAAGATAGAGTTCCACGTATCAGATGCCTTTGGTTCACTGACAGAAGTCAAAGTCTTCAAATAAGAAACAACGTGTAAGTATTAAGCAACCTGCGGGTAGTTACTTGCATTACATATAACTCCTGAGCCTTCTCATAGGCTCAGGAGTTTTGTTTTATATGCCTTGCTGCGTTCTAGGACAATGTCGTTTTTAGTTTTTACTATAAGCATGTGCTTCAGGCTGGTACACCTTCTTCTGTTGTAATTTGCATAAACTATTCTATTATTGTATGCATAAACCTTCATCAATAATTATTTCTCCAATTGCTATATGACTAAAACTAATTATATAGAAGGTACGGTACTTCCCAGTAAATCCCTCATCATACAGGACTTTAAACCGTCAGATAAATCTATATAACAGACGTAAAGATAATGCTTCATATATAGAACAGAAGTATTAGAGTAGTATGAAAAGGATATAATATGAAGGTTTAGCCGTCTGTTTATAAAGCAGAAGTTCTTGTAAGCACTCACATCAAGAACAATCTGTAAACCTTTTCACACTCCATATCACAATATCCTATAATTACAGACAGACTACAAACGATAATACAGCTCATCCCCTATTGTGATATCAGAGAAAGAAACAAATAAGAAGAAGAGAGGATGTGTCTATCTTGACACATCCTCTTAAAACATTAGTCATACCATAAGGCTACATGACAAAGCCACTAATCAAGACTAAAGTCCGAGTGGCTACTCAGCCAAACGATACAATCCAATTTCAGAAATGGTAGGGATTTCACGCACCTGATCAATAACTAAGCGTATTTCTTTAGCCTTACACATAGGGAATCTCAACAGGCGTTTGTGCCCTATGGTCGTACCCTGCGTAACTTTCTGCCACTTACCATTAGCATCCTTCACCTCTAAGAAGAAGTGCTCTACGCGTTGTCCGCTCCGAATATCCTCCTGAACGGAAAGAACATCAAAGCTGATAGCATTCTTCAGCTTAAACAAGAACACTGCTTTACCCTGACTCATATTGGGTCTAACAGATGTATCATAGTCACCATCTATAACATCAGAAGCCTTACCTTTTAAGAGTTTGCATAAGACATTGGCGTTAGCTAAAAGATTCTTCGTAAACGTAGCATCATACAACTGCCGGAAACCACGAAGGTTTTTCACATCAACATCTGCAAACTTACCGGTTTTGTTGGGTGGGACATTCAATAACAAAACACCATTCATACCAACGGAAGTGAAGTATATATCCATCAACTCCTTTGGGGTCTTCACCTTACTGTCTTGGTCTTCATGATAGAACCAACCCGGACGAATAGAAACATCAATCTCTGCAGGATACCAAATGAGTGACTTAGCTTTCTCAATTACTTTACGACTACCCAGGTCCTGCCCCATCATGTCTCCTGCCGGCACTGTCAACATCTCCTTCTGTGAGTTCTCTGCAATGGCCTCTTGATTAAGATTCTCCTTTGGAACAACACTCCATTCCATCTCTCTTCCACGACCAGTCTCCGTTCCAACCCAACGGACATCAGGTCCCATGACAGCTATTACAGCATCAGGTTGCAACTTCCGAATAAGACTATACCAACGAAGAAAGTCGTAAACTTGCTTCTTTCCATTCGGTCCTTCACCACAAGCACCATCAAACCAAACTTCACTAACCTTACCATACTGTGTCAGTAGTTCCGTCAATTGCTTCATGAAATAGTCATTATATTCCTCTGTTCCATACAGTTTCGAATTACGATCCCACGGAGAAAGGTATATTCCAAATGACATTCCGTACTTCCGACAGGCATCACTCACTTCACGTACCACATCTCCTCTCCCCTCTTTCCAAGGAGAATGCTTCACACTATAGTCCGTATAAGCTGATGGCCATAGGCAAAAGCCATCGTGATGTTTACAAGTAAGGATAGCACACTTGAACCCTGCAGCTTTCAATTCGCGTATCCATTGATCAGCATCAAGTGAAGAAGGATTGAAGATTGCAGGGGAGTCCGTCCCTTCACCCCATTCCTTACCTGTGAAAGTATTCATTCCAAAATGCAAAAATGCAGTCAGCTCCTGCCTCTGCCATGCAAACTGGCGCTTCGAAGGCACTACATTTGCAGCCTTCCGCACAATCTCCGATGGTGAATCAGACGGATTGATAACGACGTAATTCTTATTTTGTGCCTTGACAGAAGAGTAAGATAATAATAAGAATAACCACAGACAGGAAGTCAAAATAGTCGACCTGAATAATCTAAGATTAGTTTTTGATTGCATAATATTTAGGTAATAATGGGAAGTACTCCCCTAATTTAACTGTACAAAAATATACATTTTCATTGAGAAAAACGAATGTAATCACAATAAAAGGTACCTAATGAGTCCGAGATACTATAAACGAACCAAGCACACTACATAGATATACATCATACCAAAGAGCTATTCTTATATACCTATAGAACATATAAGTTCTGAAGAATACATTTCCCATCTATTGTAAAGAAAAGTCCTCTTCCTTTTTCAAAGACCATCTTTCACCTTCCAAAAGGGCACCTTTTGCATTGTAAAAGATGCCCTTTTGACATGTAAAAGACGCCCTTTTAAGGTGCAAAAGATGCCCTTTCACAAGCCCACATGTAACCATCTGGTAATGTGCAGGTTACAAAACTAAAGAAAAAAGATTTTCTCTCATCCCTCTTTTTTCACTGTAATTTTATTTTACCACACATTATATGCCAGTTCATCCAGCTTCTTCTGTATTCTTCTACATATTACACCAATATAGTTTTTCCCCAAAAGCTTAGTATCTACAATGCTATCTTCACTTGATTCTAGCTTGAAATACCATTTCCATTTTTCCTTTATTATAGCACAAAAGGAAACTAAATTTCAGATACTTTAGCCCCTCAGAGCTTATACAGAAAGGGAATACAGAAAGCAATTAATAAGGTAAATTAAAGTTAAATACTTGTATAAATATAAGTAAAAGTGTATCTTTGACTGTTATTTTTCAAAAACCCTATAGACAAATGAATCTTTGCGCTAAGAACCTAACGACAAAAAGCCCGAAAGAGAAGCGTTCTATCAATCCTGCAGCATGGGTCCCTACCCTCTCTTTTGCAATGGGCATGCCTTTCGCTGTACTAAACATGGTTAGTTCACTCATGTATAAAGGCATGGGCGTATCCGACAAACAAATTGCATTTTGGACTTCCCTCATAATGCTTCCTTGGACTTTAAAGCCCTTATGGAGTCCTTTTCTTGAGATATACAAGACTAAAAAGTTCTTTGCTGTTCTCACACAATTACTCACAGGAATACTCTTTGCACTTGTAGCATTTGCACTTCACCTCCCCTCTTTCTTTGCAATAACAATCGCAATCTTTGCCGTTATTGCCTTAAGTGGTGCAACTCACGACATAGCAGCAGACGGAACATACATGTCTGTACTGTCAAATGAAGAGCAAGCTCGCTGGATTGGATGGCAAGGAGCTTTCTACAACGTTGCAAAAATAGCTGCAACAGGTGGGCTGGTATATCTCTCTGGTATCTTCATTACACATTTTGGAGTAACAAGAGCGTGGATGTTCATTATGCTTATCATAGCTGCTATAATGATAATTGTTGGTATTTACCATTACTTTATATTACCAAGTACACAGAAACCTGCATCAGGGAACCCGATAACCCTTCGTCAGTCATTGCATGAGTTATTAGAGGTTTTCAAGGATTTCTTTACCAAACGCCACATTATATATTATATATGTTTCATCATTCTATATCGCTTCGCCGAAGGCTTTGTCATGAAGATTGTACCTTTTTTCCTCAAAGCACCACGCACAAAACAAGGATTAGGATTGAATGAAAAGGAAATTGGACTTTGTTATGGTACCTTTGGAGCCGCAGCATTCGTAATCGGCTCAATCCTTGCAGGCTATTATATAGCTTGGAGAGGTCTTCAAAAGAGTCTATTCTCCTTAGCTTTGGTCTTCAATATTCCTTTCATAGCTTACACTCTTTTAGCTATTTATCAACCCAATAGCCTTTGGCTAATTGGTGCAGGTATAACCATGGAGTGGTTCGGCTATGGATTTGGCTTTGTCGGGCTGTCATTATTCATGATGCAACAGGTTGCTCCAGGCAAACACCAAATGGCACATTACGCTTTCGCAAGTGGGATAATGAATCTTGGAGTTATGATTCCTGGTATGTTAAGTGGCTTGGCCAGCGACTATCTGGGCTATCGTCACTTCTTCATTTTCGTTTTAGTATGTACTATTCCAGCACTACTAATCACCTGGTTCGTACCTTTTACCTATCCAGATACATCTAAAAATAACAAAGAAAATAATTAAAAACTAATGATATGAGATTAATCATAGAACCTAATTACGAGCAACTATCCAAGTGGGCAGCCAATTATGTTATTGAACGCATCAATGCTGCAAAGAACAATACTAAGCCTTTCGTGCTTGGTTTACCAACAGGATCATCACCAGAGGGGATGTATTCCGAATTGGTAAAAGCCTATAAAGAAGGAAGAGTAAGCTTCAAGAATGTTGTTACATTCAATATGGATGAATACGTTGGACTACCTGAGAGCCATCCACAGAGCTATCATTCTTTCATGGCAGAGAACCTCTTTAATCATATTGATTGTCCTAAAGAGAATATACATATCCTTAATGGCAATGCAAAAGACTTACAAGCAGAATGTCAACACTACGAAGACATGATTCGCGAGGCTGGTGGTATCGATCTGTTCCTTGGCGGTATCGGTCCTGATGGACACATCGCTTTCAACGAACCGGGTTCTTCTCTCCGTTCACGTACTCGTATCAAGACATTGACTTCAGACACACGTATAGCCAATTCACGCTTCTTTGACAATGATCCAGAGAAGGTTCCAGCTCATGCTTTGACGGTAGGTGTCGGTACAGTCATGGATGCAAAGGAAGTACTTATACTTGTTAATGGACATCATAAGGCGGAAGCTCTACGGGCTGCAGTAGAAGGTGGCATTACCCAGAAGTGGACAATCAGTGCACTGCAGATGCATGAACACGGCATTATCGTTTGTGATGAGGCTGCTACAGACAAGTTAACAGTCGAAACATACAAATACTTTAAAGATATAGAAAAGGAGAATCTGTGATGAAACTAAATCTAAGTTCAAAGATAGTACTCAACCAAATTCCAGAAGAATTCTATCATCCAGCAACCGCAATAGAACGCTCTGAGATTACACGTTTTGAGAAAGTACCTACGGATATATTCCCAACTATCGAAGAAGGTGCCATAGATATTGCCAATCAACTTGAAGAAGGAATAAAGAAAGCAGCTCAAGAAGGCAGGAAGTTTATCATGGGTATAGGCTCAGGATCATCCCTTACTCCTATTTTTCAAGAGCTTATAAAACGTTATGAAGCTGGAGAATTGAGCTTCAAGGATGTGGTTATTTTCAATGCTTATGAGTATTTTCCACTGAATGCAGAGAATGTAAACCGAAGCATTAACCAGCTAAAGGGACGCTTTCTGAACCATATTGACATCAAAGCAGAGAACATCTATACTCCTGACGGAACCCTTCCCCAAGACGAAGTGCAAGAATATTGTCGTCAATACGAACACTTGATAAAGGAATTAGGTGGTATGGACGTTATCCTTCTAGGTATAGGTCGTATGGGGAACATTGCAACCAACGAACCGGGATCAAGTCTAACGTCTACTTCCCGACTCATCCTTATCGATGAAACAGCACGAGAAGAGATGAAAATGAGTTTTGGTTCACAAGAGACAGTGCCCCCATGTTCCATCACAATGGGCATTGAAACCATTCTCTCTGCACGTAAAATATTCCTCACAGCATGGGGTGAAGAGAAAGCAGATATTATCAAGAAAACTGTTGAAGGGAAGGTTACCGATGCTGTTCCAGCTTCTTTCTTGCAGACACACAACGATGCACACGTTGTCATAGACCTACCTGCTGCTGCTAAATTGACACGTATTCAGCATCCATGGCTCGTTGCTTCATGCAAATGGACAGACAAACTGGTACGTTCAGCACTAGTATGGCTATGCCAGATAACAGGGAAACCAATTCTGAAACTGACTAACAAAGATTACAACGAGAATGGTCTAAGTGAACTCCTTGCATTATATGGCTCTGCTTATAATGCAAATATTAAGATTTTCAATGACCTTCAACATACTATTACAGGATGGCCAGGAGGTAAACCTAATGCAGATGACACTTATAGACCAGAGCGTGCGAACCCTTATCCAAAGAGGATTATCGTCTTTTCTCCGCACCCTGATGATGATGTTATATCTATGGGAGGTACGCTTCGCAGGCTTGTTCAGCAGGGACATGACGTACATGTAGCCTACGAAACATCTGGAAATATCGCCGTTGGAGATGAAGAAGTTGTACGATTCATGCACTTCATCAATGGCTTCAATCAGCTTTTCGGCAATGAACAGGATGAAATCATCAAAGAAAAGTATAAGGAAATAAAGACATTCTTGCAAAGTAAGAAGGAAGGAGACATAGATAGTCAGGATGTACGGACCATCAAAGGACTCATTCGTCGTGGTGAAGCACGCACTGCATGTACTTTCAATCAAATTCCACTTGACCATGTTCACTTCCTTGACCTACCTTTCTATGAGTCTGGAAAGATAGAAAAATTACCAATGGGTGAGGCTGATGTGAACATAGTAAGAAACCTTATAAGTACTATACAGCCACATCAAATCTATGTAGCTGGCGACTTAGCCGATCCACATGGTACTCATCGCAAGTGTACAGATGCTGTTCTCGCAGCACTCGACATGGAGAAAGAAGCAAAAGCAGAGTGGCTTAAAGACTGTAGAGTATGGATGTATCGTGGCGCATGGGCTGAATGGGAGATTGAAAACATTGAGATGTGCGTACCAATCAGTCCTGAGGAACTACGTGCAAAGCGTAACTCTATCCTTAAACACCAAAGCCAAATGGAGAGTGCACCATTCCTTGGGAATGATGAACGACTTTTCTGGCAGCGCTCAGAAGACCGCAATCGTGGTACAGCTGAGCTCTATGACAAACTGGGATTAGCTTGCTATGAAGCTATGGAAGCCTTCGTAGAATACAAAGTATAGCACGCTGATACTACATAACTATAAACAACTTATGTATAAGAAGATTCTATTAATAGTGTCTTTCTGCATGTTCCTGCTTCAAGCAGGAGCTGCAGAAGCTGACTATAACGTGATTCCTCAACCTCAACAAGTTACTCTAACAAAGGACAAACCTTTTAACTTATCACCAAATGCACAGATTATTTGTCCTTCAACAGACGAGTTGATGCTGAAGAATGCCCAATTCCTCTCTGATTATATAAAGGAAACAACTGGACTTTTGCTTACGATAAATAAGAATCCAAAGCCGAAAGTTCCATCCATCTTCCTTGTTATAGACCCTAAAATACAAGGAGATGAAGCATATAAGATTAATGTTACGCCACAAAAGGTAGTTATCAGTGGCAGAACTTCCGCAGGTGTATTCTACGGTATACAGACTCTCCGTAAGTCGTTACCCATTCTACGCCCAACAGAACATGAGCCAGTCTTACTGCCTTCAGTAAGTATTGCAGATGCTCCAAGGTTTCCTTACCGTGGAATGATGCTCGATTGCTCACGCCATTTCTTCCCTATAAGCTTCGTAAAACGTTTCATAGACCTCATAGCATTACACAATATGAACGTCTTCCACTGGCATCTGACGGATGATCAGGGCTGGCGTATTGAGATAAAGAAATACCCTAAGCTAACTGAAATCGGCTCAAAGAGATCAGGAACAATAATGGGACACAACTCTGATGTTGATGATGGACAACCTTACGGAGGCTTCTACACACAACAAGAGGCAAAAGATATTGTTGAATATGCACGCCAACGCCATATCACAGTCATACCTGAAATTGATATGCCTGGGCACATGAAGGCTGCACTTGCAGCTTATCCAGAACTCGGATGTACTGGTGGCCCATACGAGGTTGGGCATGCTTGGGGCGTATATAAGGATGTGTTATGCCTCGGTAATGAGCAAGTTTACAAGTTTGTACAAGATGTTATTGACGAGATGGCAGCAATTTTCCCATCCAAATACATCCATATAGGTGGCGATGAAACTCCTACTGTGCGTTGGAAAGAGTGTCCTAAATGTCAAAAGCTTGCTGCTGAACAACACTTATCCGCTAATAAGCTACAGGCTTACTTCACGAATCGAATCGAAAAGTATATCAACAGTAAGCAGAGAGAGATTATTGGATGGGATGAAATCCTCGATGGAGAGATTAATCCAAGTGCCACTATCATGAGTTGGAGGGGTATTGAACCTGGTGAACGTGGTGCTAAATTAGGACATGATGTGATCATGACCCCTACTTCCCATTGCTATTTCGACTACAAACAGAATGAAAACGAGGACACGGAACCCGAAGGACAACATCAATTAATTACCGTCGAAAAGGTTTACAGCCTTGATCCTGCACCAGCAAACATGCCTGCAGAGAATAGGAAGCATATTCTTGGGACACAGGGCAACCTTTGGTCAGAATACATAGCCTATCCTAACCGAGCTGAATATGCTGTACTTCCACGCATGGCAGCCCTTAGTGAGGTTCAGTGGACACAACCAGAAAAGAAAGACTTTAGCAACTTCAAGGTACGTGCAGACCATATGGCAAAGATCTATGATCTCTATAAATACGTCTATGCACTCCAACTTTGGCCAGAACGATTCAATCATAATAGATCCGAATGGTAAAGAAGAACCTTCCAATTAAAAACCTCATGAACAAAAAAAGCTTCACCCTCATATTACTCTTGGCAGCAGTATCTGTGATGAATGCAGCCAACATTAAAATGGGAAAGGGAGATGGTGGTTTAACCACTATCGTCTTTGACAGGGCAAACAGCCCAATTCCTTATCGCATTCCAGCTATTACCGAGACACGCCAAGGTACATTATTAGCAGCTTGTGATTATCGTTTCAGCCACACAGATGTAGGATGGAATCATAAAAACGGGCTATGGCAGATAAATGTTGTCATGAAAACAAGTAAGGACTATGGGCGAACTTGGTCTGATTCTGTCTGCGTTGCAAGGGGGAATGAGCATGCCAAAGATACTGTTCAGACTGCTTATGGCGATCCAAGTCTCGTTGCTGACCGTACATCAGACAATGTTCTCATGCATTGTGTGGCTGGAAAGGTTGCTTTTCCAGAGTCAACACGGAGCAATCCACAGCATGCTATCTTCTTCCATAGCACTGATAATGGACATACATGGGATACAGGAACTGACTTAACAGAGATGATTTATTCCTTATATGATGGGAAACTACCTAATGGAGGACATCCTGACGGCATCTTCCTCACCTCTGGAAGAATTATGCAAAGCCGCTATATACGCAAAGGGAAGTTCTACAGATTATACATAGCCCACCCTATCAGACAAAGAGGTGTAGAACGATGTGGAACGTTCGTCATCTACTCAGACGATTTTGGATATACATGGCACGTATTAGGAACACCATCCATAGCACCCTCTATAGCCCAAGATGAATCAAAAGTAGAGGAACTTCCCGACGGTAGTGTTCTGCTGAGTTGCAGGGATGTAAATGGTGGAAGACGATTCAATGTCTTTACCTATACTAATGCACTGAACGCTACTGGCTCTTGGGGAAAAGAGGTTATGCCAAGCAATATGACTGCAAAAGAGGTCAACGCCTGCAATGGTAGCATACTCATTGTACCTGCCAAACGCAAGTCAGATGGTAAGAAACTCTATGTAGCTCTGCAATCTGTACCACTCAGTGCACGCCGAGACAGTGTTGGATTCTTCTATAAAGAACTTGCCAACTACTCTGATTATTCCACTGCAAAGGCATTAGGTAGCAACTGGAAGAAAGGATTATGCGTGACGGAAGAGTCATCTTGCTACTCAACCATGCTTCTTATGAAGAACCAACGCATAGGATTTCTCTATGAAGTTCGCGGTCAAGAAGATGGTTATGACATAGAATTCAAGAGCCTCTCATTAGAAGATATTACCAAAGGGGAATATATAATCCAACCATTTGTAAGCCGTGATAGCTACATAAAGGAGGCAAAGAGACATAGGTCAGTACATTGAAAAGACCACAAATCTTATGTAAGTATCGTTCTGGGTAGTATCTATTCATTTACACGAAATACTATTACAAAAACAAAAGGACATAATAGTGAATTCTGATGAGAATCTGTTCTTTTCGTCTTTCATAACCTTCCTATTATCAAGAGGTTACGAAAGCGGTTTTAAAAGGTGCCCTTTTACGATGTAAAACATGCCCTTTTACACATCAAAAGATGCCCTTTTACAATGCAAAAGACGGTCTTTTGCATTGTAAAAGGGCATCTTTCATTTCCCTATTGTGAATAAAATTTACACTACTATCACATACAACGAGAAAAGACAACACTAATACTGCCACCACATTGGTGTACCATAGTTATCTCCTCCACCCAAGTATTCAATTGCTTTCAGGTAATTCTCACGATTATTTATTCGCTCATTTCTATCGAATGGAATACGATTTGGGGTCAATAAGTTATAATCATCAGTATTCTGCGGTATAGGAAAAACGTGAGGATAACCTGTACGGCGCAAGTCATCCCACGCTTCCTGACCATTCGGGAAGAGTGCTATCCACTTCTGGGTGATAATCCTTTCCAGCTTTTCTTGCATAGTTGCCGATTCTTTCCACTTGATTGTTATCTCAGACATCTTACCGAAATCGCCTCCAAAACCACCGAGATTATCCACATAATCAGCCTCAGTAGACAGACTATCAGCCAGATATTCAGAAGCACCTTCCACATCCCACTGTTCAAAAGATAGTCTTACACCTTGTTCGTAGAAGTCCTTAGCAGTACCTCCACCCATATTCCATCCTCTAAGAGCACCCTCTGCTCTGCAAAAAGCCATCTCTGATGCCGTCAACCAGACCCCAGGAGTTGTCTCAGTAACATTTGCCGCAGAATATAAACGTTTAGCCAATACGTTGCTACTCACCGGAGCCCCAGCTCTACAACCTATATACATCCGATTGCCACGGAGTGCAGTTGGCTTAAAATAACTTGCAAGACGCGGGTCTTTATAGCCTGTCATATAGCTCTCTAAATCAGCACAGATACGACTATCTCCCCATGAGACAGACGTAACCCATAAGCCTGACTTGAGATAATTGACGGTACAATTATCTATATTATCCTCTATGACTCCATCCCTGACGGCTTTTTCACCTAACTGTTGTGCCAGTTGAGGTGCTACACTGCTGATACGAATAGCCATACGGAGCTTCAGAGAATTGGCAAACATTATCCATTTATCGAAATCCCCCCTATAAACCATATCATAAGGAGCAAAAATCTTTTTCTCCTCCCCTATCATATTGTCTGTCTTAATGATGGCAATAGCCCTATTCAGGTCTGCTATCAGCATCTTATAAATATCTGGTTGAGGAGTGTAAACGTTAGGGTCATTATCATCAAGACCTAACGGGAAAGGACCATAGATATCTGTAAAACGTAGAAATGATTGGCTTCGAAGGATTAAAGCAAGTGCATACGCAGCACTTTGATCACCACTGAGTCTTTTTATTTCGTTGAAAGCTGAAACAACCTTAGGTGCATAAGAGGCTGGCCATGCACACCAGTTATTGCTTGCATTGAAGAGTGTATGGTTCTTCGAAAGCTCTTTTGTGTAAGTTGTGTAGCGTCCAAGATAATTCCCAACAAAGTCAATCATCGTCTGATAAGCATTCTCCTGTTCAGGAAAAGCCACTCCCTGCATCTGTATAAGAAACGAACCAACGGCATAGTTATCTCTTTGCAGTTCCTCAATAGACAGCTTACCTGCAGGTTTATTTATGTCGTTAAAGTTGTTTGTACATGAAACGAAAGAAACGAGAAAGCCTAATAGCAGCGAGAGACAACCCAGTTTGCAATGTAACTTGCTACACATAAGCATAATATTCTTTGTCTTTAACTTCACCATACACTAAAATTTTACATTGACATTCAGAGCTACTGTTCGCTGACTTGGTTGCATAAAATAATCAAATCCTTGATAATAGACATCTGTAGAAGGTGTTGCCTCCGGATCAAAAGGAGCCTTATTGTATATCATCAATAGGTTTCTTGCTGTCAAACCAAGTGTCAGTGTTGCTTTCTTAAACAGCCGTTTGAAGGTATAACTGATATAAGCTTCCTTTATCCTAACGTTAGTTGCGCTATAGATATATTCTGCCCAAATTGGAGTTTCACCCCCAACTACAGCATAATATTTCTCCGCAGAGATCAATAAACCATCTACTTTCACACCTCCATAATCACGTAACACAGCTGTTTTCTGTGAGACTCCATAAGAATCCATAAGGGCTTGAGTTTGAGAAACACATAGTCCTCCAAAACGTGCAGTGAGCAATAGCCCGAAGTTAAAGCCCCTCCAAGTAAACTTATTACTAATTCCAAGATTAGCTTTAGGCAGAACAGACCCTATGTATTGAGGCGTTGGCAATTCAGTTTGCATCACTTGATATGTATCATTAAGCAAGATCTGACCATCGGCATCACGTCTGAAATCTGTAAAGGTATATAGATCACCCATGGTTCCACCTTGCCTTAAGATGATCTCACAGCCATTTAAGCCTCCTTGTCGTAAGGTTTCTTTGGGATTATCCAGTAATCGTATGATCTTATTACGGTTCATACTATAGTTCAACCCTACCTGCCACAACAGTTTTCCCCATTCCTTATTATAGTTAAGAGACAGTTCTAAGCCTCGATTACGCACATTACCCGCTTGAATATATTCTCGGTTATAGGGACCACCAACGGTAATTGGGCGAAGAAAAGTCTGATTTCTTGTGTTTGATTGATAAAAAGAAAGATTCAGAGTAAATGCTCCCTTAAACATATAGGCTACCAATCCAGCCTCCCAAGAGTTCGTTCGTTCAGGATAAAAAGTCTTAGGGAACTTATAAGTAATTGTCTTATATGTTCCTGTAGACGGCACATACTCATATCTCCAAGCAGATGAAATATTCGGGGAGATGGCAGAACCCACAGAAGCCCACGATGTACGCACCTTCAAATAATCAATAAAACGAGGAAGATGGATAAGATCTGAAATTATATAAGAGAATCCGAGAGAAGGATAAAAGAATGATTGTTGAGCCGTATTACTAAGAGCTGAGTCCCAATCATTACGCCCAGTTACCGTAATATGTGCCCTCTTTTTCCAGCCCAACTCTACACTTCCGAAGAGAGAACTAATCGTATGCTGAGTTATATCATATATTGGACGGTTGTCACTCGAAACCTTTCCGTAGTCAATAGCATTAGGAGTAAATATATTAGAAGGTGCTTTTAAACCGCCTTGCCACCCAGAAACGTCATAATTAGTATGAGTAAAAGCCACTCCAGCATTAGCTGCAAGTGAGAGATCTCCCCATTGTTTTGTCACATCAGCCCTAACATCACCATAAAAAGCACGATCATCAACCTTACTATATCCATAGTAACCATAGGGAGAATGCGAAAAGACTTCTAAGGTTGAAGCGTAACGCTTATCATCAATCTTATTGAGTGCTTGATCCCAACGGAGTCTTCCCTCCAGCCCGAGCCAACTGTTTACATCATACTTCACATCTAAGTCTGTCAAATATCGATTCCGTTGAGTAGTCTTTACCATACGATTAGTTATCCAATAAGGATTCTGCATCTTCAGATCATCCCCAAAACGCCAGTTCTGTAATGGTATTCCACGCACCACATCAAACTTCTCAAAGTTCTTAATATCCGAAAAGTCTTCCCCTCTAGGGAATAGATAAACAGATGTAAGAGGATTAAAATATTGTCCCTGGGCCAACATATTACGATCCTTTTCTCTGATAAGTTTTAAAGAGAAAGTAAATCTCAACTTATCTTTAAGCATCGATGTAATATTCTTAAACGTAAAATTGTACCGTTGATAATCATTGTTAGGGACAATACCACTCATATCCGTAGAACCAAGAGACAAATAAAACTGATTACGCTCGGTTCCTTTTGTTAATGATATAGTGTTTATAAAGCTAAGACCATGCTTAAAGAAATCTCTTGGAGAATATGAGGTTTTCTGCTTCTCTCCCCATGATTTCATTTCATTTGGACGGTTAATATATTCATTTTGGAACTTCGGCAGGACCAATGGGGTACTGACTTGCATGGAAGAAGACCATTCTACAGCTAACTTTCCTGTGCGAGCTGACTTTGTCGTAATCATGATTACACCTTGTGCTGCTGCTGACCCATATAATGCTGCAGCAGCTGCACCACTCAATACAGAAACACTTTCTACATCATCAGGATTGATATCTGATATTCCTTCTGCACCAGGCTGCACAGAATAAATACCACTTTTGATCGCATCATTACTCCGATTATTAACAGGAATACCGTCTATGACATACAAAGGTTGGTTACTTTGTGCTAAAGACTTTGGACCTCTCATTATGATACGAGCAGCTCCTCCCATACCCGCAGCAGACTCATTAATTGAAGCTCCTGCTATCTTACCTATCAGTGCATTCCCAATATTCGAGGTTTTAACAGTGTTTATATCACTATTTGACAATTGCTTGACATCGTAGTTTAAGGCTTTACTAGACCGACCAATACCCATAGCAGTCACTACAACCCCATGTAATTCATAGGAACTCTCCTTTAATACCACTGTCATATGATGATTAGTGCTTGCCACCTTCTCTACAGTATCGAAACCAATATACGAAAAGACCAAAACAGGATGTGGGTTATCTGATTTAATAACATATCTCCCTTCAAGGTCCGCAACAGCATAAACTTTGTCTCCACCCTTTTGAGTAATTGTTGTTCCAATAAGAGGCATCCCATCAGTGTCCGTAACCTGACCTTGGAAAGTATAAATAACAGGGGCTGTAGCCTGCTCTTTAGCCACTTTATTCCCTTTGGTATTTACATCATTTTCCTGACGCACAACAGGAAGTTGCTGTTCCTTCTTCAAATAAATGACATCATCAACAATAGTATAAGTAATTCCGGTCTTGTCAAACAACCTATTTAACACGAAAGTGATAGGCAAATCACGAATCGAAACAGCATTAACTGATTTCTTAGCTAATTCGTCATTATAGAAGAAACGATACTTGGTCTTTGATTTTAATCTTCGAATAGCAACCTTAAGACTTGTTCGATTAGTTGTTAATGACACTTGTGCAGACACAGACAACACTCCCACCTTCCCCCAAAAGATGAAAATGAACAGTAGAACTGTAAATAGCCGTTTCAGGCTATAGGCTTCTCTCATATTTAGGTTTCTATAACTGTCTGATTAGAACTCAGCCAAAACTTTGAAATTAACATTACAAAGATAAGCATTTATACTTATTAGATATAGAGACAAGTACACCATTTCACATAAATTAACCCAACATTATGCCTAACAAGTATTTAATACTGTATCTTTGTACCACTTCTAAGAAGTGTACGAACTAAAATAAGAGCCAAGACAGCTGCTAACAAACACTAAGATTTCGATAAGACTTTCGATTATGGAGTTACCAGAGCAAAGGTTTAGACAGTTATTCAGAGAGACATATCCAGCACTTACCTTCTACGCTTCACGCCTTGTCAATGCCGATGAAGCAGAGGATATAGTACAGGAGGCTTTTATGGAACTGTGGAAATACCAAGACAACATTGAAGATGAAGGACATATAAAAGCTTTTCTCTATCGCATTGTCTACACACGCTCTTTAAATATTCTAAAGCACCAAGCTGTTGTGAACAATTACTCCGATAGTGTAAAAAAGGTCGAGAGCCTTAAACTAGACTTTTATAATCCAGAGAAGAATAATGTCATGGACTATATTGAGAGCATTGAACTACGCAAACAAATCAATGATGCTATTGACGAGCTCCCTGGTAAATGCCGTGAGGTATTTATTCTCAGCTACCAACACGACAAGAAGAACAAAGAGATTGCAGAACAGTTAGGCATCTCTATTCGTACGGTAGAGGTTCATCTCTATAAAGCCATAAAAGCATTGCGTGAAAGACTAAAAGACAAAGTTTACGCCCTATAACATTTTTTATTACTTATAATTAAGTAAAACTCTTAGGAAAATTGTTATTACTGTGAGTGTACCTCATGACACTGTCTATGCTCTTCTTTAACAACACAGTGCAAAAAGAATTTGGACTATGAATAAAATAAATAACAAAATTATCAAAGACTATCTTGCTGGGAAGGCCAATGACAAAGAAATGGAACAACTGGCAAAATGGTTAGAACTCTCTGAAGAAAATTCCAAAAGAGTATTTGGAGAAGAGCTTATCTATCATATAGGTAAGCCTAATCCACTTGCGACACAGGAGAAAATCTCTAAGGCAGAAGAAAAACTATTCAATAAAATTGCCAAGGAAGAAACAAAGGAACACCATTTGAATTTACACAACATAATAAAGTATGCAGCAATCTTCCTTGTTGTCCTAATGGTAGGAGGAGGAATGTTTACTTATCTTCACCGTTCAAAGGAATATATTACCGTTGCAGCACAAGACAACATACAGCACATTACGCTCCCTGATAATTCTGTAGTCTGGCTTAACAAAGGAGCTTCCATAAGCTATAACAAAGACTTTGATGGCGAAGAGAGAAGGGTTAACATAAAAGGAGAAGCTCTTTTCAAAGTGACCAAGAACCCTGAAAAGCCATTTATTGTAAGCAGTAACGGGGCTACAGCACGTGTCTTAGGAACTACATTCAACTTCAATGAACATGGAAAGAATGGGAATGAAGAGATTAGTTTGATTGAAGGACGCTTAGAGGTAACAGGACTGAACCATGAAGGAAAAGTTATCCTTCATCCTAATCAAAAGGCAACTATCAATAAGAATAGCAAATCTATTCAGACTAAAAAGGAATACACACCAGTTGAAGCCGCATGGCGTGATAACATGGTTCCGTTTGAGAATCTGAATATAATACAGATAGCACAGATTATTGAACAACTATATGATGTGAATGTTACGGTTGACTCGTCACTGAACAATCAAAAGACTTACAGCGGCGTCATAAAGAAAAGTTCCGATATACGGACTGTATTAAACGGACTTGCATTTACAATCTCCTTCAAATACACAATAGAAGGGAAAAAGATAATCCTCTCAGCACCATAACCGAGAGGATTATCCTTTTATAACCTTATAAGCTAAAGGAGGTGTAAGACTGTCAAAGCCCACCCTATAATTGCCAGCATAATAACGGCAATAACAATCCGAAAGATGCAACCAGTTATCTTCTTAATAAGAAAAACACCAACCACAAGAACTGCAAGCAATGCCATGAAATACTGTATATTCTCCATAGACTATTTTCTTTTTACTTAAACAAATGTCTGAAAACCGCAGGGATAGGAGTCTCGAACTCCATACGCTGATGCGTCACAGGATGATAGAAACAAAGAACATAGGCATGAAGACAGAGCCGATGCAGTGGGTCGTCACCATTACCATACTTGACATCCCCGCAGACAGGATGCCCCATATCGGCAGAATGAACACGAATCTGGTTCTTACGCCCTGTCTCAAGACGATATTCAACAAGACTGTGCGACACAGTACGATCCAAAACATGAAAGTGCGTAACGGCATACTTCCCGCCATTGTCAACGGGCGAACTGTAAGTAACATAGGCTTTGTTATCTTTTAGCCAGTTGGCAATCGTTCCCTCGTCATGCTCCATTTCACCACTGACCACAGCGACATAACGACGGTCATAAACAATATTATGCCAGTCATGCTCTAAAAGCTGCTCCGTCTGCATATCCTTAGCATAGATCATAAGCCCAGAGGTATCACGATCGAGCCGATGAACAACATGTGCCGTACACTTCTGACGAGTACGATGGAAATAATCATCCAACACCGTCTTCACGTTCAGAGCTGAATGACCAGCCGCCATGGATAATATACCAATGTTTTTCTCTATCACAACCAGAAAGCGATCCTCATAAACAATCTTCACGAAGCGATTATGAAACTGATCATTCTTCTTACTCTTACTGACCGACACCCTATCACCCAGATGCAAAGGATGATCAAACTGAGTCACACACTTACCATTCACCTTTATACCACGGTTCTGCAGCGTTGCCTTCACCTTGCTTTTACTTTCCTTCAAGTTCGCCAGCAACCACTCAAGCAAAGGCTTATCCTCCCCTACTCTGTAGTGCGTATACTTCTCTTCTGCGTATGGATTCTTTCTTATCATGCTGCAAAAGTACAAAGAATAAAAGACAAAACAAGACAGAACACAACAGAATCTATAGAAAGACAGAATGACGCAATGACATATTCCTTTAATGACATATCCTCTGAAGACACATTCCGTGATGCCATATCCCTTTACGACAGGTCAATGAAGCGAGGCTGATTGAGGGTGAGGCATCAAAAAACCCTCACTCCCAACTGAGAGTGAGGGGAAACGAAAATTAAAACCAATGCCATGACTGGCATTCCGTCGGCAGCATCACGCCGCGAACAATAAAAAACAATATTCTAACCACACCCTATGTTGGTAATTACGCCCCTCTCCCTTCGGAGAGGGGTTGGGGGAGAGGCTGTTGTTTGTCTTTTTTTAGCCTTCACCCCTTACGGTTCATGATGTCCTTCTTCTTTATTTTCTTTCTTCGCCTTTGTTGTTTTCCTTGCAGGGTTATCCACAGAAACCTCTGCCGTGTGAGCAGCTTCACGCATTTTAGCCTTAGGGGTGAAGATAATCTTAGGAGTTTTGAGCGTGGCAGCAGTCACATCTTTTTGATTGTCCATCATCTTCGGTGGAAAATAAATACGGAGTGAACCAAGGTCGCCGAGGTCAATACTGGCACCCATCTTCAATGAGCGGCACGCCATCTTACCCAGTGTGATAAGCGTATTCATTACGTCACCACGTGAGAGCGATGTCTCGTCCACAATCATGTCGCAAAGCGCATCAAGTGTCAAGTGCTGATTACTCTTAGCCACGGCATAGTACACCGTCTGCCCTTTCTTCTTCCCGATTGTTTGTTTCTTTGATTTTACTTCGAATTCTACCATAGCATTATACTTTTAAATGGTTTATAAATTTGTTATTAAAAATCTCTTTCCGATGGTATTCAACACTTCATTTCAAAGGTATTTAATACTGTTGCCTATAGGTGTTTAACACCTATGATCAAGGGTGTTAAACACTCTTGACTGCAGGTATTAAACACCCTTGAAATTTATTATTTTAATCAGATGATTTGGTCGATTTGATTCTTTGTCCCTACTCTCCTTATGTCAATGCAAATAATGTCTCTTTTAAAAAAAGTGATAGCTTCTAAGGATTCATTGTACAACTCATTCAAACGCATGCACCCTCATTCCATAGTTTCTATTGGCGTTCCCCACACTGATGGAATAACCGTAGAAGCTTAAATAGAAGCCTGATCCTGTGAAGCTTGAGAAAGCACTTGAAGCCCAATAGTAGCCAACACTCCCCAACTGTTCTAAACTTCCTAAAGCATATTCTCCTAAAGCAGGCAAATAAAAGTATTGGTTTGCTTCTGCAGGTGAAGGAAGGACATTGGAAGCATACCAAGATTGACCGTTGCCATGTATTCTCCAATCGGTTCCATTTGGTGCATTGTTGGCATTGAATCCACTTATGTGTGCTTTCTTTTTAATCCACATTCCACCTTTATATAAATGATTCATAGTTGTCCATAGCTCGTCTAAATCTCCACGAGGATCGCCTTTCTGTGCATACCAGACCATTTCGTTTACATTAGGGAGGTCCTTACATGGAGTATGAGTAGCTGGATTTTCAACACCATAAGTAAAATCTTCATTAAAGTAACGTGAATCACTATTATTTGTAGCATAGTCGCTGCTACTATTGCCATTAAGTGTTGGTTGGCTGCCACCAAGACTCCATTCGTGCCCTTTCCAGTATTGCTCCTGTGCGTCCCACATGTAATAATGATCACCATCATAATTGCGTACATCGAGGTTAGCAGTGATGTTGTAATATTTGTTTGGGGCGTAAGTGTTTGATGATAAAATCTTGGTTACTGTTCCCTCTATTCCTGTTGTAATATCTTTTAACCAATAACGTATCTTTAGTATGTGAGTCCCAGGTTTTATAACAACATATGCACCATTAGTAGCTGCACTTGCTGTACTATTAGTCAAGGGGAAGCCGTTAGCGTAAGTACCGCTACCTACCGTTGTAAGTACAATTTGTTTACCTGTGCCCGTTCCTGTTAGCTCGCCTGTTGTTGGGTTGATAGTATAAGTGCTGGTAATATCATTGTCTGAGTTTACCTCTACCTTAGTCAAATAGCATCCTTGTAAAATTGTATTGGTGGTATGTGGCAAAAAAAGAAGGTAAGCAGCCTTGTGGTTAAGTGTAAAAGCAAAGCCGTTTGCAGTATTTGACCATGCTGCATCAGCCATTCCACAATCGCCTGCTGCACTGAAGTGATTTGTCGTGCTTGGTTCTGCTTGACTTTGAGTAGCAGCGATTGTTACTTGGTTCTGGTTTCCGTTCTGTCCAGGATAATAAACCTTATAAGTGTTGCCCTTGGTGAACTTGCCAGGCACTTTAAACTTAAAGCTGGCAGTCTTGCCCAATGGTGAATTGCTGCTCTGCTGCCATGCACCGTTATCGTCCTTTACCCAAATCTTGTCGCCTGCTTCCCAATAGAAAGTACCGTTGCTCTCCATTGAGGTACGGGTTGCTGGCTCTTCACCCGTAGAGAAGATGGTAAGGTTCTTGTCGTTATCTGTTCCGTTCCCGTTCTGTGCTATGTCCTCATTGGCGCAGGAGCCTAGAGTGAGGGTTAGTCCGCAGAGTGCTGCCAAGGACAGGATGCTGGTCTTGAATGTTAGTTTTCTCATTGTTCTTTTATTGTTAATTTGATGTTTAATTCGTTTTATGTGTATGTGTGAGCCTCTTCTTCATGTGAGCCTCTGAATGATTTGTTTTCTTCCTCCTATCTGTGCACAACTGTCACGGTAGTGGATAGCCACAGGTCAGGAAGCATGCAGATAAGGGCAAATCAAGCAGAACTCTTCAGATGATACGTTTTCATGTCCGAACTCACACCGCGTTAATAACTCTCTTTTAGTTTTCCCAACCTGAGAAGTTCTCACTGTTCTCCTCGCCCACTTCCTGCCATGCAGGAGCCTGCTTTGCACTTGAGATTGTTCCACCCGGTTGTGCTGGGTTGTGCTGGCTTGGGAATGAAGCATCCAGCAAATTAGTGGCTTCGCTTACACGGACTATGATGCAACTGGGTGCAGAATAGCCCTTCTTCTGTTTCGTTTTGTTCATTGTTCTATTGATTAAAAATAGTTGTTATTCGGTTTAATTTTCTTAGTCTTCCCTCCATGCCTACATACACAGAAAAGGGCAAAGGAAGCTCCGAAGAGTCCTTTGCCTAAAACAGGTTACATACGGCGTCCCACGCGCGCGTAAGAATAAGAGAAGAAATGATTTATTTACATCTGTAGTGTATGAGAGAGAGAGAGAGAGAGTAGTTTAACTGGGCGCAAAGGTAACAATAATGTTTAAAACGAGCAAGAAAATAGCTAAGAAAAATTAAAAAGAAACTTTCCCCTTCATCCCCTCTTCGAAGCAAGAAAGGCGTAATCACCGACGTTCGGCGCGTTTAAAATATAATTAAATTATGGTTAGAATGTCATTATAATATGGTTAGAATATATTCAGAATGGTTAGAATATATTCGAATATGACTGGAAGTATTTACCCCACGACTGCCCGTTAGGACATCCCCTTCTTTGGAGAGGAGCTTGGATAGCCCCCTTCTCTCTATTAAGAAAAGATTAGGGAGACACTACCTTTTTGGTTAATAAAATAAAAAGTAGTACCTTTGCAGGCAAATCAATATAATAAGGTAACAGAAGAAGATGATAACACTTTCGAACCTTGCTATCCAATTCGGCAAGAGAGTACTCTACAAGGATGTTAATTTAAAGTTCACTCCGGGTAATATTTATGGTGTCATAGGTGCAAATGGTGCTGGCAAATCAACATTGCTACGTGCAATATCTGGTGATTTGGAGCCTACCAAAGGAACAGTAGAATTAGGGCCAGGCGAACGTCTGTCTGTACTTGAACAGGACCACTTCAAATATGATGAATATAAGGTAATGGATACTGTCCTTATGGGGCACGAAACGCTTTGGAAGAATATGAAGGAGCGTGAAGAGCTTTATGCAAAACCAGAAATGACAGAAGAAGATGGTAACCGCGCTGCCGACCTTGAGCTGAAGTTTGCCGAAATGAATGGATGGGAAGCTGAAAGCAATGCTGCACAGCTGTTGCAGAACTTAGGTGTAAAGGAAGAACTACACGACAAACTGATGTCAGAACTGTCAAACACAGAGAAGGTCCGTGTCATGTTGGCAAAAGCACTCTTCGGAAAGCCTGAGAATCTCCTTTTGGATGAGCCGACAAATGACCTTGACCTTGACACTGTTGAATGGTTAGAGGAATATCTCGGAGAAATTGACGAACATCAGACTGTTTTGGTAGTATCTCATGACCGTCACTTCCTCGACTCTGTAAGTACACAGACAATAGACATAGACTTCGGCAAGGTGACAGTCTTTGCAGGTAACTATTCTTTCTGGTATGAGAGTTCTCAATTAGCACTACGCCAGGCACAGAACCAGAAACTGAAAGCCGAAGAAAAAAAGAAGCAATTAGAAGAATTCATACGCCGTTTCTCTGCCAATGTGGCTAAGAGCAAGCAAACAACTTCTCGCAAGAAGATGCTTGAGCGCCTAAACGTGGAAGAGATCCGACCATCAAGCCGCAAGTACCCTGGCATCATCTTCACTATGGAACGAGAGCCAGGAAACCAAATTCTGGAAGTTGAGAATCTTAAAGCCGTTGATGCTGATGGTACAGTACTGTTTGATCATGTAAACTTCAACATCGAAAAGGGGCAAAAGGTAGTATTCCTATCTCGCAATCCAAAGGCTATGACGGCACTCTTCGAGATCATCAATGGTAATCGTAAGGCAGATGCGGGAACCTATAACTGGGGCATCACTATTACCACAGCTTACCTCCCACTTGATAATACAGATTTCTTTAATACCGATAAGAACCTCGTGGACTGGCTTTCACAATACGGACCAGGCAATGAAGTTGCTATGAAGGGCTTCCTCGGAAGAATGCTTTTCAAACAAGAAGAAGTGGAAAAGAAGGTAAACGTACTTTCGGGAGGAGAGAAGATGCGCTGTATGATAGCACGCATGCAATTGCAGAACGCTAATTGCTTAATCCTCGATACTCCAACTAACCACCTTGACCTCGAAAGTATTCAAGCCTTCAATAATAACTTAGTTGGTTTCAAAGGTAATATTCTCTTCAGTTCACACGACCATGAGTTTATTAATACGGTTGCCGACCGTATTATCGAACTTACTCCTAAAGGAACAATAGATAAACTAATGACTTACGACGACTACATTCACGACGAACAAATAAAGGAGCAAAAAGCGGGAATGTACTAATATGGCATACAATTTGTAACTATATGCCATAATAAATGATAATAAAAAATGAGCAAGAACGAAAAGAAAATAAATATAGAAGGGGAAGAGCTGGATCAAAATAGTAAAGACTCAGCTTTTAACGACAAAGAGAATCAGCCCGAGAAGTCCAACAAGGAATCAGAAGATAAAGAGGAAACAGATCCGTTAACAATAGTACAAGAAGAGGCCGAAAAGTGGAAAGATAAATACATTCGCTTAGCTGCAGAATTCGACAATTACAAAAAGCGTACGCTAAAAGAGAAGTCGGAACTGATCCTCAACGGAAGCGAAAAGACGATTTCAACCATTCTCCCTATTCTAGATGACTTTGAGCGCGCACTTGCAGACAAGACAGAAGATCCAAAAACTATCAAAGAAGGATTTGACCTTATCTTCAAGAAATTCCTTAAAGCATTAGAGACATTAGGAGTTAATAAGATTGAAACCGATGATGCAGACTTCAATGTTGATTATCACGAAGCCATAGCAATGGTTCCAGGTGTGGGAGATGACAAAAAAGGCAAAGTGATAGATTGTGTACAAACCGGTTATAAACTTAATGATAAGGTTATCCGTCATGCGAAGGTAGCCGTAGGACAATAAAGACTAAACCTTCAATAGTCATATACAACATGGCAAAGAGAGATTACTATGAGGTACTAGGTGTCAGTAAGACTGCCACTGATAGTGAGATAAAAATAGCATATAGAAAACTTGCTATCAAGTATCATCCTGACCGTAACCCTGGAGATACAGAAGCTGAAGCCAAATTCAAAGAGGCGGCTGAAGCTTATGATGTTTTACATGATTCTAAGAAGCGACAACAATACGACCAGTTCGGGTTTGACGTTCCAGGCGGAGGCTTTGGGGAGAGTCCATTTGGTAGTGCTGGGGGCTTCTCTATGGATGATATTTTCTCTATGTTTGGCGATGTATTCGGTGGACATAGTGGCGGCTTTAGTGGTTTCGGAGGAAGTAGTAGACAAGCCCCTAAATATCGTGGTGCAGACTTACGCTTGAAGGTAAGTCTTTCATTACAAGAGGTAGCAACTGGGGTAACAAAGAAATTCAAAGTTCGCAAAGATATTGTATGTGAGCATTGCCACGGTACAGGAGCTGAGAATGGAAATGATACCGAGACTTGTCCTAATTGTCATGGCTCTGGTGTGGAGATTCGCACACAACAGAGTATCTTTGGTATGATGCAAACTCAAACAGCATGCCATGTATGTAACGGTGAAGGTACAATTATAAAAAATAAATGTACTCATTGTCATGGAGAAGGAATAGTAAAGGGTGAAGAAGTCGTTGAAATAAAGATCCCCGCAGGCGTTGCAGAGGGCATGGTTGTAAATGTTCCAGGTAAAGGAAATGCAGGGAAACATAATGGAATTACTGGTAACATTCAAGTATATATAGAGGAAGAGCCAAATGATACTTTTATTCGTGACGGACAAAACGTTATCTACAATCTTCTTCTTGATTTTCCTACCGCTACCTTGGGTGGACAAGTTGAGATTCCAACTATAGACAATAATAAAGTAAAGATTAAGATAGAACCTGGAACTCAGCCAGGAAAGACCCTTCGCCTTCGTGGCAAAGGACTACCTGCTGTCCAAGGATACGGAAATGGAATAGGCGACTTAGTGGTACACATCAGTGTCTTTGTCCCAAAGACATTAAGTAAGACTGAGAAAAAAGCCATAGAAGAATTTCGTGAAAGTGAAAACTTCCAGGGTGATATAACAACAAAACACTCTATCTTTGAAAACTTCAAGAAACTTTTTAGCTAACACCACATAATGAATTACATAAATCTAATTGCATAAAATAATACAGCTCCATTAGTCAGATCTGGCTAATGGGGCTTATTATCTATTTGCACACAACACTCAAATTGGAGCACCTAAATGACTTACCAAGAAACAGTAGAATATCTATTCAACAGCACTCCCGTCTTCGAACATGTCGGAGCATCTGCTTATAAAGAAGGACTTGAGACAACAAAGGCTTTAGATGAGCACTTCGGTCATCCACATACCCACTTCCTTTCAATTCATATTGCAGGAACCAACGGAAAAGGTTCGTGCTCACACACGTTGGCTGCTATCCTCCAAGCTGAAGGATACAAGGTTGGACTCTATACCAGTCCTCACCTCGTTGACTTCCGCGAGCGTATCAAAGTCAATGGAGAAATGATTTCTGAGCAGGAGGTTATCGACTTTGTTGAACAGGAACGCAACTTCTTTGAGCCGCTGCACCCTTCTTTCTTTGAACTCACAACAGCCTTAGCTTTCAAGTACTTTGCTGAGCAGAAGGTTGATATTGCCATTATCGAAGTGGGCTTAGGTGGTAGGCTCGATTGCACAAACATTATCACTCCTATCTTATCGATTATTACCAACATATCACTCGATCACACCCAGTTCCTCGGTAATACACTCGGAGCTATTGCAGCAGAGAAGGCTGGTATTATCAAACATCGTGTACCTGTCGTTATTGGTGAGTCTGTTCCTGAAACACAGATTGTTTTTAAGGCAAAAGCACAGAAAGAGGATGCGCTCATTGTCTTTGCTGAAGACATCCCTGCAGTGCTTTCTTCTCATCCCAACCCTGATGGTGGTATCGCTTATCAGACTCGTTTCTTTGGCAATATTGTGGGCGAATTGGGTGGTAGCTACCAAGAGAAGAACGCTAACACGGTGCTCACTGCGGTCATGCAACTATATAATAAAGGTGTCATCAAGAACGCTGAAAGTATTGCTAAAGGCTTTGCCAATGTTTGCGAACAGACGGGCTTAATGGGTAGATGGCAGAAACTACAGGCTAATCCATTAGTGATTTGCGATACTGGACACAACGTTGGTGGATGGACCTATCTCTCCCAACAAATCAAACGCCAACAATGTGCGCAGAAACGCATTGTCTTTGGTATGGTGGATGACAAAGACCTACATGCTGTCATGTCTATGCTCCCCGATGATGCCATTTACTATTGGACACAACCGAGTACGCATCGTGCCTTCCCTGCAGAGAAGGTTGCCGCAACAGCCGACAGGCTTGCAAAAGAAGTAGCAAATGTCCCTTCTCCATTAACGCCATATTACTAAATAAAGTTTGATTTTAGTTTGCTGTCACTTTTAACACTTTATCTTAGAGACTTATAATCAACACATTATAAGCATCTAAGAGATGATAGAAGTGACAGGAAAGTTGGTTTTCATAATTTCACGACCATCTCTCAACAATAACTATCTTGAAAAAAGAAGCAAAATGTTACATAAACTTTTTATAAAAAACATTTTATAACAATTTTTGCTTATCTTTGTATTTGATTTTCCGTAAATCAAAAAAAATATTATTTATATAAAAGTACTAACATGAAACAAATTTACATCTTGTTAATAGCCCTACTCATGGGCTTATCAGCTAAAGCAGAGAAGTCTGGTTCTTGTGGACCTAATCTAAAATGGTACCTTACTGATAATGGTGTTTTGACCATTTCAGGAAAAGGGAAAATGAATGATTATTCATTCGACAACAGATCACCATGGTACAAATATGATATTAAACGAATTATAATAGGTGATGGTGTTACGACAATTGGAGAGTTTGCTTTCACCAATTGTAGCACGCTAACTTCTGTAACCATTCCAAATAGTGTTACAGAAATTGGCGAGTTTGCTTTCAACAATTGTAGCGCGCTAACCTCTGTAACCATTCCAAATAGTGTTACGACAATTGGAGAGCATGCTTTCGCAGGTTGTAGCGCGCTAACCTCTGTAACCATTCCAAATAGTGTTACAAAAATTGGCAGAGGTGCTTTCGACAATTGTAGTGCGCTAACTTCTGTAACCATTCCAAATAGTGTTACAAAAATTGGCAGAGGTACTTTCAGCGGTTGTAGTGCGCTAACCTCTGTAACCATCCCAAATAGTGTTACAGAAATTGGCGACTATGCTTTCGAACATTGTAGAGCTCTAACTTCTGTAACCATTCCAAATAGTGTTACAGAAATTAGCGACTATACTTTCGAATATTGTAGAGCGCTAACTTCTGTAACCATTCCAAATAGTGTTACAAAAATTAGAGACCTTGCTTTCGCAGGTTGTAGCGCACTAACTTCTGTAACCATTCCAAATAGTGTTACAGAAATTGGCGACCGTGCTTTCTCAGGTTGTATCAATATTACACAGATCTCAAGTGAGGCAGTCGTACCACCAATCTGTGGACCAAATGTTTTTGCCGACACTAATAAATCTAAATGTAAACTTATTGTTCCTAAGAATAGTCTTGACGCATATAAACAAGCAGACCAATGGAAAGATTTCTTATAAATAGAGGGTAGTACTACTGGCATTACAAACACTGTTTATAATAACTCAGGACTTGCTGATGTCTATACAATAGATGGAACAAAACGGCTAAGCAAAGCAAGCACTGACGAAATTAATGCTTTGCCTAAGGGTATGTATATTGTCAATGGTAAAAAGATAATCATTAAATAACAGACACATCGGGTTTCCTAAGTCACACCGTATTTTCTT